>OGOK01000105.1_pt1 | contig 80705 bp, 63 predicted proteins | sample 1552661 | NCBI WGS metagenome assembly OGOK01 (sample SAMEA2580172, study PRJEB22360) | human gut metagenome | biome: human gut; feature: human-associated habitat; material: faeces | place: Denmark | collected 2008/2010
GGCACCATGCTGGCACAGTTCGGAGGCTGATCAGTATAAGCTGATGAGTCTGGTTGAATTAAAACGAAAACGCTCCTTTACGGGGGCGTTTTTTGCTGTGTAAATTTGGAAAAGGAATTGGGGAAACGGGACGGTTGGAGTGATGGGGTGCCGATTCTTTCGTCCTCAAGGCTTTGGCGTGATAGCTCGTTTGCTGATGCTTTGGATGATTGGCGGAAGCCGGAAATCAGTTGATAAAAGACGGAAAAGGTTCACCTTTCCGTAAAATGTCATTCAGAGCAGTTATAAAAATGCTTTATGAGAAAAAGGTAAATGGAAATATGAAACGGAGCGAAGAATCTATTATGCCGGTGACAGCTTACGGCTTTCCTCACCACGGTAACAGATCCTTCACATTCGTTCAGGATGACGCCTTACCAATTTTCCTCACCACAGGTATAGATCCTTAGCATTCGTTCAGGATGACGCCTTTCGTTCTCCGTCATCATGACGTTTTCCGTTCCTCATCGTTAGTGACGTGCTTTCCCCAAATCGTCATTCAGAACGGAGGTAAGAATGCCGTGTGAGAAAGATGGGAAACGGGACAGTGACACAGAGTGAAGAATCTATGCCTCTGGTGACAAGCTTACGGCTTCCCTCACCACGGTAACAGATTCTTCGCTGCCGCTCAGGATGACGATTAACGTTTCCCTCACTATGACGCTTTGCGAGTGCATAGCTATCTGCCATTGGCTCGCAGCTAATAGCGATTGACTATCTGAATTCGATAAATCGACTGCCCATACGGAACAGTTATTCCTGCTTTGCTTTTGCAAGGATGACAGACAAGGAGAGGATCATAAATACAGATACTGTTTTCTGCATAGTCCTGATGACACTAAGCGGTATACCCGTCGGGAACGATATTCAAGGCGGGCGGTGATTAACCGATATTTTGCCGGGGATTCCGTTTTTGATTATTAAATCGATTTTTATTCATATAAAAATATCATATAAGTGTCATGAAGGCGTATAGATAAAATATTGCAATTTGAAGAAAGATAAAATATTATATAGACAAAAGTGAATATGATATAGATTCTCATATTTATTTTTATCTATTAATGAAAGGATGTGCTTTATGCAGGAAGGAATTAATAATTTATTTGCAGGGGCTGTTTTTCTGGCCGGTGTGCTGTCCTTCTTTTCGCCCTGTGTATTTCCGCTTCTGCCGGTTTACTTGGGAAAGCTGGCGGAGGATCCCGGGACGAGGTCGTTTTCTTTTTTCGGACTGAAGGTATATGTATCTCCGCTGGTAAAAACTGTTTTCTTTATTACGGGACTATCGACGGTATTTTTCAGTCTCGGGTTTGGGACCGGTTTTTTCAGCCACATTTTTTATCATCCCTATACGCCGTATGTCATGGGTGGTATCGTCATACTTCTCGGGCTGCATCAGATGGAGCTGATTAATATTAATTTTCTCCAGCGGCAGAAGAAGATCGAGCTGGACGGGAAGCGTCAAGGCGGTATTCTCGGCGCGTTTCTTCTGGGGCTGACTTTCAGTTTCGGCTGGACGCCCTGTGTGGGACCTGTGCTGGGGGCGGTGCTTGCTGTGGTGGCTTCTGAAAATGGAAGCGCTCTGTATGGCGGTCTTTTGATGGCGGTGTACGCTGCGGGGATGGCGGTCCCTTTCCTGATTCTGGCAGTGGCATCTTCCTGGCTTTTGAAGTACAGCAGTCACGTGAAGCGCCATATGGTCTTGCTGAAAAAGATTGGCGGCGTGCTGATCATTCTTATGGGGATCCTGCTTATGCTTGGCAAGCTGGATATGCTGGCGGCAGTTATTTCTTGAAATATTTCACAGATTTGTAAACAGGAGGTTTATCATGATGAAAATTTCTTATAAAAAGTTTGGAGCGTTTGCGGCAACAGCCGTTTTGGCAGGGATTCTGGCGGGATGCGGATCCGGTATGAATGCGGATGCAAATGACATGGCCCGCCCCGCGGCGATGCAGCAGGAAAAGGCAGCCGGCCGCACACAGAATTTTATGGATGCAAAGGATGCGGATTTCATGCTGACCGATGTAAATGGAAAGGAACACAGACTTTCCGATTACAGGGGGAAAAAGGTGTATATCAAGTTCTGGGCTTCCTGGTGTTCTGTATGTATGGCTACGCTGGCTGATACGGATATGCTGGCGGGAAGTGACGATAAGGATTTTGTCGTTCTTTCCGTTGTGGCGCCCGGATTTGGCGGTGAAATGAAAAAAGAGGATTTCGTAAAATGGTATAAAGGTCTTGGCTATAATAATCTCCCCGTGCTTCTTGACGAAGGCGGCGCGGTGACAAAGAAATACGGTATTCGTTTCTATCCGTCGGCGGCTCTGATTGATACAGAAGGAAATGTGAAGATGCTCCGGCCGGGACATATGAACAAAGAATCGCTTGCCATGGAGATGAAGGGGATTTCGTAAAGGAGGATTATGATGAGAACGGCAGGAATTTTAGGAAGTCTTGCGATCATTGCGGCAGCCGGTTTCGGCTGGTATTCGATGGCAATGACTCCATCTTCAGGCAGCGGGGGAAAAGCGCCTGTGGGGGTAAGCCTTGAAGAAAGTATGAAGAAAGAAATGGCGGTGAAAACAGTGAATAAGGAAAATTTACGGGATATGTACCTGGCGGGAGGCTGTTTCTGGGGACTGGAGGAATATTTTTCCCGTGTGGACGGCGTAGTGGACGTGGTTTCCGGTTATGCCAACGGGAAAACGGACAAGACGGATTACGAACATATAGGGCAGACAGATCACGCGGAAACGGTTCATATTTCTTATGATGCTTCCAAAGTTTCCTACAGGGATCTGCTGCTTTACTACCTCCGGGTGGTGGATCCTACAAGTGTGAACCGTCAGGGAAATGACCGCGGGCGCCAGTATCGGACGGGCATTTATTACACCACTGATGAAGAAGGGGCGGTGGCTCGGGAAGTACTTGATGAAAAGCAGAAATCCCTTTCCGGTAAAATCGCTATCGAGGTGGAACCGCTCCGTCATTTTGTGCCGGCGGAAGAGTACCATCAGGATTATTTAAAGAAGAACCCCGGCGGTTACTGCCATATCGATGTAAGCAGGGCGGCGGATCCCGTGATTGACGGCTCCCTGTATCCGAAGCCTGACGAGGAAACCCTCCGCAGCCTTTTAACGGCAGATCAATATGCTGTCACGCAGGAAGGCATGACGGAAAGAGCTTTTTCCAATGAATATTTCGATAAATTTGACCGCGGCATTTATGTAGATGTGGCGACGGGAGAGCCGCTCTTTTCCTCCCGTGACAAGTTCGAGTCGGGCTGCGGCTGGCCGAGTTTCACGAAACCGATTTCTGCCGATGTGGTGAATTACAAAGAAGACCTGAGCTATAATATGCGGCGTACAGAAGTGCGGAGCCGTATGGGAGAATCCCATTTGGGGCATGTGTTTGATGACGGTCCCCGGGACAGAGGCGGTCTCCGGTACTGCATCAACAGCTTGGCGATCCGGTTCATTCCCGAAGCGGATATGGAAAAAGAAGGCTACGGTTATTTGTCCGGCGTTTTATAATTTTAAGAAATATTTTTGACTAAACCGTGCCTTGCGGTATAATATATAAATTGGTAAAGCAGTTATACTTAAAAGGCAGGGTAAAAATATGCAGATGATTGATTTGTCCGGCGTCAAGGACTTCAATGCCGCTCGTTTCCTCATTTATTGGCTGGTAGCGACAGTCATTGCCATTCTCGTGGCATACAATATCGACCCTCAGAAAAAGCTGGTCTGGTTCAGACAGCGCAGTGACAACGGGTTCATGGTCCGCCGCGGCTGGTTTGGGAATTTCAGCCTGCTCGGCGTCCCCCGTTCCAAGATGGGCTTTGCCATTACGGCAGGTATTTTCATCGGGGCGGGTATTGTGTGGGCGTTGCTTATCTTTATGATTCTTCCGGTACTCGGCTATCATGTGTAAGCCTTGTTTTTCCTTATTAAGTAAATATGTTTTCTGCGTATGGCACAGGGGCAGGAAATAGTATCGGACCTGGTATTTTCCGGGTCCGTTTTTTGTAAGGCTGTTTATTTGCGGGGAGAGATTTATGACAAGCACGGAAACAATTTTTAAGGAACTTTTTGCAGGGGTTATGGAGATGTCGGATCCCGCTGTCTGGACTATGTTCGCCATCGGCGGGATTCTGATCTGGCTCGGAGTGAAAAAGGATTATGAGCCGGTGCTTCTCTTTCCTATGGGAGTGGGCTGTATATTGGCAAATATACCGGGGCATTTTGCCGTTATCCCGGTGGGAGGCGGGGAGCCGGGCTTTTTGCAGGTTCTTTATGAAGCGGGAATTGCCAATGAGCTGTTTCCTGTCCTGATTTTTGTGGCGGTAGGCGCGATGTGTGATTTTACGCCGCTTATCCGCCAGCCTTATGTCATGCTTTTTGCGGCAGCGGCCCATTTAGGTATTTTTGCAGCGGCGCTTCTGGCATCAGCTTTTGGATTTCCTTTCAACCAGGCGGCGGCGATTGGCATCATCGGCGCAGCGGACGGTCCGACGACGATTTTTGTGGCGCAGAAATTTGCTACAGAACTTCTGGCGCCCCTCACGGTGACGGCATTCTGCTATATGTCCCTTGTCCCGATTATCCAGCCGCCTATTATCAGACTGCTGACGACAAAGCAGGAAAGACGTATCCGCATGGCATATAAAGAAGAGAAACCCGTGTCATGGACAGCACGTTTCCTTTTCCCTTTTATGGTGGTGCTTTTTGCAGGTATTCTGGCTCCTATTTCCGTACCGCTCATCGGCGCGCTCATGTTCGGCAATATGCTGAAAGTATCGGGCGTTGTGGATTCTCTGGCAAGTACGGCACAGAATGAACTCGCCAATCTGGTGACACTCTTTCTCGGTATTACGGTAGGCGCTACGATGACGGCGGAAAATATCCTTACCCTTGATGTCCTGAAGATCCTTATCCTCGGTGCGGCGGCGTTTATTTTCGATACGGTGGGCGGCGTGCTTTTTGCAAAGCTGGCAAATCTCTTCCTCAAGCAAAAACTGAATCCTATGATCGGCGCCTGTGGTATTTCCGCGTTCCCCATGTCGGGGCGCGTTGTTGCCAAGATGGCTTTGAAAGAAGATCCTTCCAATTTTATTATCCAGCATGCCATGGGCGTCAATGTGGCGGGACAGGTCGCTTCCGTCGTCGCCGGCGGCCTTGTGCTTGCTCTTATTCCCGTTTTGTCATAAAGGAGGAACCATGTCAAGTTTAGACGCTTCCGTTTATCTTCTGGTCATTGCGTATCCCCTGCTTTTCGTGGTGATGGCTGTTTTTATGGGACTGACGTACTTCCTGCGAAGAGTATTTCCCGGAGACTGAAGAAGCGGGATTTCCTTCCTGCCGTGGTTTGCGGGGAGGATGAAAAAGTTTTATACTGTATCTATGTGAAAATAATTCTCTTTTAGGAGGCAGAAATGAAAGAAACATACAGCAGAAGCAAATCCGTCTGGCAGCGGATGAATGCCCGTGAGCGCAAAGCCGCCATGGCATACGGTGAAAAATACAAGGCGTTCCTTGATACGGCACGCACGGAAAGACTGGCAGCAGCGGAAATTATCCGCCGTGCGGAAGAAAAGGGATTTAAACCTGTCTATACCATGAAGTCGATCAAAGCGGGAGACAAGGTATATTGGAACCAGAAAGATAAATCCGTTATTTTGGCGGTGATTGGGAAAGAACCTGTCCATGAAGGCATCAAAATCGTGGGATCCCATATTGATTCGCCCCGTCTGGATCTGAAAGCCAATCCGGTTCATGAACAGGACGGCATTGTGTACTTCCGTACCCACTACTACGGCGGGATTAAGAAATACCAGTGGACCTGCATTCCGCTGGCGCTCATCGGCGTGGTATTCACAAAAGACGGTAAAAAAGTAGATATCAATATCGGACTGAAAGACAGCGACCCCGTTTTCTATGTATCCGACCTGCTTATCCATATGGCACAGGACCAGATGAAAAAGACTCTGGCGGAAGGGATTACCGGAGAACAGCTCCAGGCTGTCGCGGGTACCCATTCTGAAGAAGGGCAGACACCGAAAGATGCCATCATGGCGCTTTTGAAAAAAGAATACGGGATCGAAGAGGAAGACTTCGCTGCTGCTGAATTGGAACTTGTTCCCGCCACAAAGAGCCGCGACGTCGGATTTGACCGGTCCCTCATCGCTTCTTACGGGCAGGACGACCGCGTATGTTCCTACGCGAATCTGGAAGCCATCCTGGACGCAAAACCCGGTGTGAAGACCCAGGCCGCTCTTCTTACGGATAAGGAAGAAATCGGATCTTATGGAAATACGGGAATGGAATCTTCCTATTTCGTGAAATTTGTGATGAAACTCCTTGCGCTGCAGGGACAGGGAAGCCTTCTTGATTTCTATGAAACCATGGAAAACAGCGAGATGCTTTCCGCCGATGTGAATTCCTGTCTTGATCCCATGTTCCCGGAAGTTTCTGAAAAAGACAATGCGTCTTTCCTGGGATACGGGATTAACCTGACCAAGTACGGCGGTTCCCGCGGCAAGTCAGGCAGCAATGATGCCAATGCGGAATTTTTGCAGAAGGTCAGAAAAATCTTTAATGATGCCGGTGTATGCTGGCAAATCGGTGAACTGGGAAAAGTCGACCAGGGCGGCGGCGGAACGATTGCTTTCATGATGGCGAACTGGGGCGCGGAAGTGGTAGACTGCGGCACGTCCATGCTGTCCATGCACGCTCCCTGCGACCTGCTGTCCAAGGCGGACGCTTACGAAACGTACCTGGCGTACAAGGCATTCTTTGAAAGCAGGTAAGGAAAAGAGGGAATCATCGTCTCGAAAGGGGCGGTGATTTTTTCGTGGGAAAAAATATAATAGAGTCGTGATGAAAAAATGGATGTCATTGAAAAGTGAGGATTTAATGAACATCATCGGAAATACTTATACATGATGGTTAATTATTAATCTACAATGGAAAATGTAAATGTGTGGAAGATGTGGTTGTAAGGCATTGTATGATTTGATAATGGATATAGGGGGGAGATAAATGCATTAAAGTTTAGCATTTACTGCAAGGGTCAAAATGAAAAAACATTTTTATCTCCATATCTTTTAATATAGAAACATATGCGTATATATGGAAGAAGACGGTTATATCTTATCGGAAGTGCTATAATGAGGAAGCACTATGAGTTATATGTCAGGCAGGTGGCTTATGAAGAAAAAGATTTTGATAGCGGTGTTGGTGTTGGGAATAGCTTTTTCAAATGTAACAATAGGGACGGCGGGTAAAGATATGCCTGCGGGGGGAGATACTTTTTCTGTACAGGAAAAGTTGCCTGTAAAATTTACGCAATATTTTTCAGATAGGGCAGGAAAAGATGCAGAGGCAGCATCAGAAAAAAATGTTATTCCTACAGGGGCGGCAGATGAATTAGTGTATAGGCGTCCGGGGAATGAAGGAATTTATATGCTTCGGGGATTGGTAGCAATAAATCAGCATAAATATAAGCAGGCAATTAAGGATTATACTAAAGCTATAGAATTGAATCCTGATTCCGCACTGGCTTATTATGCAAGGGCGACCGCATATAGTTTGGAAGAGGATTTTTATGCAGCAGAACAGGATTACAATAAAGCGTTGAAAAAGAATCCTGAACCGGAAATGAGGGGGCATATCTTATTGGGGCGAGGGGTTGCTTATGTGCAACTCGGGGAGACAGAATCTTGTCTTAATGATTTTGATGAAGCGTTGAAGTATCTAAAAGGAGAAGAAAAGGGAAAGGTCTATAGCAAAAGAGGACTTGCGTATCTGCTTCTTGGCGAGATGGATAAGAGTTATGTTGATTTTGAGAAGGCATTATCTATTAACACCAAGGATGTAATAGCGCTTATATCGATTGCTGATCTGCAGTGGTTGCATTACCATGCACCGGAAAAAGCATTACCTTTTCTTGACAGGGCGGTGGCAGCGGACTCATCTAATCTTCTTGCTTGGATGAAAAGAGGCAAAGTACTTCTGGATTTGCATGAGGATGAAAAAGCATTGACGTCTTTTAACAAGGGGCACGTGGTTGGAGAAACAGATGGGATTCCTTATTTATTACGAAATATGTATTATATGCAGCATAGAAGATTTACCGATGCGAGAAATGATTTAACGCATTTGATTTCCATTTATCCGAATAATGCGTATTTCTATTCGAAGCGTTGTGATGCGAGTATGAAGTTGCATGATTTTGGCGGGGCATTGGAAGATATAAGAAAAGCGATAGCATTGGAGCCGGATAAAGGATACTATTACATGATGCTTGGGCTTGTATACAGCCAGACAGAACGGTATGATGAAGCGATTACTGCGTTTGAAACGGCAATTGCAAAGGGGCATAAAAAAGCAGATGTGTACAATAACTTGGGATATGTTTATAAATTGAAAGGGAATTATCAAAAGGCGTTGGGCATACTGAATAAAGCTATAGAAATGGATCCCGGTTATGGAGAAAGTTATCGCTCTCGGGGAGAAGTGTATGCGGAAATGGGGGAATACGAAAAGGCGGTGGCAGATATTACGGAATTTTTAAAAATTAATCCCAATATTGCATCAGCACTTCTCATGCGTGCAGGTTTTTACGATAAGTTGGGAAAGAAGGAATGGGCAGAAAAAGATCGAAAAGCGGCTGCATTGGGTAAAAAGGATGGAATATATGTGTTCTCTCCGAAGAATGACTAGTTTTTGATTCAAGCGGTATCTGTAGATTGGGGATGCAGCAGAAAGGTAAGAAATAGGTTCTAAATAGAGGGCAATAAGTTCTCAATTGCTTTATATGGAATGACTAATATGCCTTAATGAGGATAATTTTATACGAAGGATAGCAGCGCAGGAGGAATCAGAATGGATGAACATCAGTCCGGCGTAAAGCTGGAAGAAGCGTTGGAAGCAAAAAAAGAACTTGACGCAAAAGCACAGAAAATACTTGAGGAGAAGGAAGCGGACTCCCGTATGAGGACATATACGGGACCGCTGGGCAGGGCGGTGGCCGTACTGCTGTGCGTGTGGACGGCATTTCAGCTGTATTTTACGACCATCGGGGCAATCAGCGCCGTCAATCTGCGGGCGATCCACTGTATCTTTCTTCTTGTTTTTACATTTTTATTATTTCCGACGTTTAAAAAGGAAACACGGAAAAGAAAGTTTCCGCCTCTTTGGGACGTGGCGTTTATCCTTTGTTCCGCAGGCAGTCTCCTTTATCTCATTTTGAATTATACCCGTATCGCCCGGACGGGGGGGCGTATTTCCGATATGGAGGTAGCCATTGCCTTAGTCGCGGTGGTTTGCGTTTTTGAAGCGGCCCGGCGGGCATCGGGAAATCTGGCGGTACTTGCAGGAATTTTTCTTGCGTATAACTGGTTCGGTGCGTACCTGCCCGGCTATCTCGGTCATAACGGCTTCACTTTGAAACGCGTGCTGATTACCCAATTCTGGGGAACGCAGGGTATTCTCGGCACGGGCATCGGCGTTTCGGCGACTTACATATTTCTTTTTGTCGTTTTTGGTGCGTTTCTGAAATATTCGGGCTTTTCCAAATTCATTAATGATTTTTCGCTGACCCTTGTGGGAACGACTTCCGGCGGTCCCGCGAAGGTGGCGGTTATCGCGTCGGGCCTTATGGGGATGATTAACGGTTCTGCCATTGCCAATGTGGCGACGACGGGGACGATTACGATTCCGCTCATGAAACGGACCGGATATAAAAGCGAATTTGCAGGCGCCGTAGAAGCGGTGGCCTCTACCGGCGGACAGTTCACACCGCCGATTATGGGGGCAGTCGGTTTTGTCATGGCGGAGTTTTTAAACCTGTCCTACACCTATGTGGCACTGGCAGCTGTCACACCGGCGCTGCTCTACTATATCGGCCTGCTTCTGGCGGTTCATTTTGAAGCGAAACGGCTCGGACTTTCAGGGATCGCCAGGGAAAATATTCCCGATGCATTGTCAGTGATAAAAGAACAGGGACATCTTGTCCTTCCCCTGGTGAGCCTTATCGGGCTGATGTTTACGGGATTCACGCCGCTTTATGCAGCGGTTATTTCTATTTTCATCACTGTGGCGGCAAGCTGGCTCCGCAAAGAAACAAGAATGACAGGAGATAAGATTATTGCCGCTGTCATTGAGGGCGCGCGGAGCGCCGTTTCCGTAGGTGTATGCTGCGTCATCATCGGCGTCATTATCGGTACGGTCACACTGACATCCATGGGACTGAACATGGGCTACCTCATTCTGTCTCTTCTGCAGGATAATCATGTGTACCTTGCCGGTTTCCTTGTCATGATCATGTCCGCTATTTTGGGGATGGGCGTTCCCGGCGTCGCGGCGTATGTCATTGTCCAGGCGGTTGCTGTTCCTGTCCTGATCAAGGCGGGGGTATTGCCTCTTATCGCCCACATGTTCTGCCTGATTTATGCTTGCCTTTCCAATATCACGCCGCCTGTGGCCATGTCAGCCTATGTAGCGTCTGGGATTGCCGGTTCCGATCAGACAAAGACCGGACTTATGGCGGTGCGTCTCGGGCTTATCGGTTTTATTATTCCTTTCTTCTTTCTGGATAATCCTGTTCTTCTCATCGGTGTCGATCCGGTGGCGACCGCAGTGGAAACTCTTTGGGCCGTTTTCAGCGCGGCGGTGGGGACGTTTGCCCTCGTTGGCGCATTGGAAGGCTGGATTCTATGCAAGTGCGGATGGGCGGAACGGATTGTACTTTTCATTGCTTCACCGCTTCTCCTTTTTCCCGGAACAATGACGGACTTTGCCGGATTTGCAGGGATTGCCGCGGTTATAGGATTCCAGTTCCTGCGGCGGAGAAAAGAAACTTGATTTCCCCCGGCACAGGGGTATACTTATGATAATCATTTATTTTTTGCAGCATGGGAGGATGGAAAAATGAACATGAAACATTTGAAAAAAGCGGTGGCAGTTTCACTGGCGGCTTTAGCCGCCGCAGGGATGATAGCAGGCTGCGGCGGAGAAAAGAAAGCATCGGCGCCGTCATCACAGCCGGCAGCGCAGACGGTGAAAATTAATTTCCCGACGGCTGGTGCATCAGGCGCCCTGTATGCGGTGGGTGCGGCAATCACCAATATGTGGAGCAATAACGTTCCCGGTGTGCAGGCAGCGAGCCAGGCGTCTGCAGGCGGAATTGCCAACCTGAATATGGTTTCCGACGGCGAAGCGCAGGTGTCCATCGCTATTTCCAGCAATGTGTACCAATGTCTCAACGGGACGGACAGTTTCAAAGATCATCCTTATAAAGATTTGAAAGTGATTGCCGGTCTTTACATGAATCCGAACCAGGTGGTGGTCACTGCCAAGTCGGGCATTCAGACTTTGGCTGATGTAAAAGGAAAGCGTTTTGCCGTAGCGTCGGCAGGATCTTCCGTATATAACGAAAGCAATGCCCATTTTACCGCGGCGGGACTGAAATTTCCTGATGACATCCAGGCGGAGTACATTACCTTTACCGATGCTGCCGATATGCTCCAAAACGGCTCCATTGACGGTGCGTGGATCATGAGCGGCGCTCCTGCTTCCGCCGTCACCCAGGCTTTGACCGGCGGCGCACGCCTGGTAGATATTGATGATCAGCTCGTGAGAGACCTGAAAGCGAAATACCCCTGGTATGCAAGTTATATCATCAAGGCGGGTACCTATCCGAAGCAGGACAGGGACGTCCGTACCACGGCGGTTAAAATGGTTATGTTCACCCGCGGGGATATGCCGGAAGATGTGGTGTATAATCTGACGAAGGCACTCTGGGAACATATCGACGAACTGGGGCAGGCACAGAAGAACCTGAAAGGCCTCAAGCCGGAAGACGCGGTGAAAGATATCGCAGGCGTGCCGCTCCATCCCGGCGCTGAAAGATACTATAGGGAAATCGGTGTATTGAAATAAGGAATAGAAAGAAAACATCGTCTTTACAGGGGCGGTGTTTTTCTTTTGAAACTGCCCGGTGAGCATGTACCGGCAGCGAACATTCTCATTATGACACTTTCCGTTCCCCATTGTTGGTGACACTCTTTTCTCTAATCGTCATTCTGAACGGAAGTAAGAATTCTTTGTGAGAAAGATGGGGAAATAGAACAGCGACACAGAGTGAAGAATCTATTACCCGGATGGCATCTTCCCGCTTTCCCCACCACGGTAATAGATCCTTCGCTCGTGCTCAGGATGACGATTAGCGTTTCCTGTCATTATGACGCTTAACGTTTTTCATCATAGTGATGCTTAATGTTTACCGTCATTATGACGACTTTCATACCCCGGTCATTCAGAGCGGACACAGGAATGCTTTGTGGGAAGGATGGGAATCAGCAATGTGTCACAAAGCGAAGAATCTGTTACTCTGATGACAGCTTACCGTCTTCCTCATCAAGCCAGCGGATCCTTCATATTCGTTCAGGATGACATTTTACCGTTTTCCTTGCTACGGCAGCCGATTCTTCGCTAATATACATAATGGTGCCTCCTGCCATGTCAGTCCTGTGACTGCTGCCCTTTGCTAAAGAAAGAGGGGCGCTCAAATTTAAAATATTTTCCCCAAAACTATTGACAAGGAAATCCTCATTCGCTAAAATAATCACAATATTTAAAAGTGTTGACGGAAAAAAGTAAATTTCCTTTCCCGGCGCAGAGAACCGATGGATGGTGAAAATCGGTGCGGGCAGGAAGTCGAAGTTCTTTCCTGAACTGCTTTGCTGAAATAACAGTAGGCATTGCCGGAGTGGCTCACGTTAAGCAGCTGAGAGTTGATCTGATGAAGTAGGGTGGTACCACGGAATATCCGTCCCTTGGGTGCCGCCTTTTTTGTTTCTTTTTCATCAGGTAAACAGGGTGGTACCGCGATGAGTCCCGTCGTCCCTTGCAATTGGCAGGGGACATTTTTTATAGGATAGAAGTGCGGTAGAAAGAGAGGGCTCTCAAATGAAAAAATGGATGAAACTTACAGCAGCGGCAGTGGCGGCAACAGCTTTACTCTATGGATGCGGAGGAAGCGGTGGCGGAGAGAAGAAGACAGATGACGGGAAGAAACAGATTGCTGTGGTGCAGGTGATGCAGCATGGTTCTCTTGATGCGGCCAATCAAGGATTCCTTGACGGCTTGAAGGAAAGGGGCTACGGCGCGGACAAAATTTCAGTAGACCAGCAGAATGCCCAGGGAGACCAGTCAAATTTAAAGACCATTGCGTCCCGTTTCAAGGCCAATCGTCCCGATCTTATCTGTGCGATTTCCACACCTGCCGCACAGGCGGTAGCCAATGAAATTCATGACCTGCCCATTATCGGGTGCGCCATTACCGATTTTGAAACGGCGAAACTGGTAAAATCGAATAGCCGGCCGGAAACGAACGTGACCGGCGTCAATGACCGCGGCCCTGTGGAGAAGCAGGTGGATATGGGACTTAAGTTCCTTCCCACGGCGAAACGCCTTGGACTGATTTATTCCTCCAGCGAAGTGAACAGCCAGATCCAGGCGGACCAGGCGAAAGCCCATGCGGCATCCATCGGTCTTACCGTGGTGGAACGGACCGTTTCCTCTGTCAATGACATTCAGCAGGCAGCGGAATCCATGGTAGGTCAGGTGGATTTCATCTATGTTCCTACGGATAACGTAATCGCTTCTTCCATTCCCACTTTGGTAAAGGTGACGGATCCTGCGAAGATTCCTGTATTCGTAGGTGCGGACAGCATGGCGAAAGACGGTGCGCTCGGTTCGCTCTCCGTAGATTTCTACAAGTCCGGCGTACAGGCAGGACACATGGCGGCGGATGTGCTTGACGGGAAAATCAAAACACAGGACACTGCCGTAGAGGACCCTGAAGTGCTGGAAGTCATCATCAATAAAAAATCGGCGGAAACTTTGGGACTTGTGATTCCGGAAGAATATAAGAATGCGAAGATGGTGGGATAAAGCAAAAGCGGAACGGGAAAATAAAAAAGGATGAAATATGCAGCGTGATCAGTCCGGCATAAAACGTTTTTTGTACTGCGGTTCAAAACACGTCATATTTCAAAACTTGCAGATGAATTATTAAAAAAGAGTTGTGAATAATTTTTCATTCCGGGCGTAGATTGAGGCAGAATAGAAAATCCTTTTAACAGGCGGCTATGTAATCTGTATTCATCTATAATGATCAATCTGCATTTGATACAGAAGAGAGGGTTAAAGCCGTTACAAAAAGATAGAGAGTGGGTAATTTAGAAGGGATTGTGAAAAACGTGCGGGCGTTTTTTCACAATCCCTTTTGTGATTTTACAACTAAGTGATAAAAGAATGATTCTATGGATGCAAGACGCTGTCATACGAGTAGAAAACAGGTGCAATGGTGGGGAAAGAAATGTGGTAGAATCAGAACTTCTTTATCAAATAATTTGATACGTTCTCATTTAAAATTGCATAGAAATATATGTTTAAAACTATTTTCTAAGAGTGTGTCATAAGTATTTGATTATTATAATAATATTGGAAGATAAAGCTCGTAAATTGTGTTTACATTAAAATTATTAAGCAGTATAATAGAACAAGAATATATTATTAATTAAATAAATATAAAACAGAAGCTGTAAAGCTGAATGTGGGGAATACCGGTGAGAATCCGGAGCTGTCCCGCAACTGTATGGGGAGTATCGTTATGGAATTTCTTTCACAAAGACATGACGATGTGAGGAACTAAGTCAGGGTGCCACCTGTTTTTACCATCTTATAACTTGCGAGGCATGAGTTAGATGTTACTGTGTTTAGAAAATAAACCGGTACATTTATTTGGTGCGTCGCTTTTTTTATTCAGATCAGTATTAGCTCACTTTAGGATTTATTACAATATTCATTTTATGGAGGAGAGTTAGAATGAGAAGAAAGTTATTGAAACACAATCATTCAAAACAATTAAATCTGGCGGTTATGGTGATGCTGTTGCTGGGGAGTAATTGTGCCGGGCTTCATATACAGGCTGAAGAGGCAGAAGCAATGTCATTTAAGATGGAAGGTGTGACGGTTGAGGCGAAGAGACCGGATTGGGAAAGTAAGTTATCTCCCGGTACAGTGACAATTATCCGTCCTGATGACTATGAAGGAGAACAAAAGACATTACCGGATTTGTTAAAAGAAGTGCCGGGTGTACATGTTAGAGAAGTTAACGGGAAAGGACAATATACTACATTAACGATCCGCGGATCAACAGCTGCTCAGGTGGGTGTATTTGTTGACGGTGTATTGACAAACCTTGGAGGGGATGCTGCTGTAGACATTTCAACCATTCCCATACAGAACGTAGAGCGTGTTGAAGTATACAGGGGTTATACACCGGTACGTTTTGGCGGTACCTATATGGGCGGCGTTGTAAATATCGTGACGAAGAGACCGGATAAAGCTAAAACCCAGGTGGAGTTCGGGAAGCGTTCCTATGGCGGTACAGTATATGGAGTCCAATTTAATGCGCCCGTGGGGAACGGTACATTAATGGTGGGAATTAACCGTGACGAAAGTGATGGGGATTTTAAATATACGAACTATGCAAACGATATAGCCAAAAGGGTGGAACAGGGGCTGTACGATTCTTTATCCAATAAAATCGTGACATTTAATGAATCTAATATAAATGACATGAATTCTAGGTATGGTATGGATTTGACAGAAAGCGAAATGAATAACTTTAAGTCCGATCGGCAGGCATGGCATGATTTTCTGACAGATAAGACTCCTGGCAGCAGAAACTTTACCAACTTACACAGTGAAGTTCTCCGTAATACAGTAGATATGACACAGCACTCCCAAGAAGTGTGGAGATATGTGCAGACGCTTGGTGAATATAAAGGGAAATGGGCTAATTATGACGAGTTTATGGGTGATAAAAATGGCTGGAGGAAAGTAATAAGGAAAAAAACTATCCGTGAAGGAGCCCGTGATGAGATCTATATGAAAGAAACCGTACCTCCGATTATAGAAGGATATATAGAAAGACTTGATCCGGATAATCCGAAAAGCACAGTGAAAACCTATGAGGCAGATTTAGAAAAAAGCAAAGAAAAACTGGATAAACTTGGTGATGGGGAACGGAAACGCCGGTATAACGACTATGAAAATACGGATGCCATTATCAAATGGCAAAATGATAACTGGATGATAAAAGGAGCTTGGAAAAGAATTGACAGACATCTCCCGGATGGAGTCTGGTACGGTCCTGCTTTGAATATAAGCTCTGCCATCATGGGGCCCTTTGCGGATGCTACCGATTTATATCTGGCGGAAGGCAGACATCAGAAACAGGATAATAAGGAACTTTTAATCGGGCATCGCCAGCAGAATGGAAAATTGGAATGGGGTGTATCAGTAGATTATTTAAAACAAGATAAAAGATATGAAGTAGAGAAGAAAAATCAGGAAGCGCCTGATGTATACTGGTCTACTCCCTGCCGTGTCTGGAGTGAATATGATTCCCGCCGCTGGGGAGTGCAGGCAGACGGCAGTTATCAGATCAATGACAGAAATATGCTGGAATTCCTTGCCAACTATTCCAATGAATTTATGCATGTCCATGGTTCAGGTCTGGAGAAAGACTCTCCCAATGAATATGCGGTACGCCGTTTACGGACCCAGTACAGGCAGGAAATGATCAACCTGCAGCTGCAGGACACCTATACGCTGGATAAAAAAGGGACGGCTTTCCTTACAGGAAGCGTGAGATATAATGAATCGCGTTTAATGGGACGGAGCCCTGAACTGTATGGAAACGTGCCGGGACATATATGGGTGCGGCCGGAAGAAAAACAGAAAAACGGGAAAATGACTTGGCAGCTGGCAGTCAAGAAGGAAATCAATAATAATTTGACACTCCGTGTTACGGGAGGTACGTATTACCGTCTCCTTAATCTTTATGAAATTGTAGGCGACGGGGCGGGCATACTTCCGCCGCCAGTAGATCGTGACGCTACAGGAACAGCCTTTCCTGTACCGGAAGACGGGACACAGGCGGATTTCAGCGTACTTTATAAGAAAGATATACCCCATGGGAAAATTGATACAGCGCTGACACTGTTTTACCGTAAATCCAATAACATGCTCCAGCTGGAACGGCGCGGTCTTGATTACTGGTCCTATTTTAATGATAATCGAGGTCATGCCCACGGGCTGGAACTGACCACGGATATCCAGTGGAAGAAATTTGATTTACTGCTGAACGCAACTTATACCAATCTGAAAGTGGAAAGGCAGTACAGTAGCCTGGACAGCTATGGAGGACATGTGCCCTGGCATGAAATCTGGGCGACTTTCCAGCCGAAATGGGAAGGGTCGGCACGCCTCTCCTACGCACCCAATAAAAAAATATCTTTCTATGTGGAAGGAAAATATACAGGGAAAATGTATACCAGTTATGCTTATGACGGATTACTGAAAAGTGCTGACGGTTCTCCTCAGGAATCATTGTTTACCATGGGGATTGGGACAAAATGGGAACCGACACCAAACTGTCTCATAACAATTGGATGCAATGATGTTTTCAATAAGGGACCGAAGATGAAAATACTGTTTCTTGAAGATGGAAGCATTGCAGGACTGCCGGTAGGGAAAGTTTATGTGAATCCTGAATATCCGATACAAGGAAGAACCGTATTTGCCACTGTAAAATATCGTTTCTAAGGATTCTGTTTTATCGGAGTAAATCCGTAATATATAAAATTCATTCATAGCTGTCTTTAAGCATTATTTTCAGAAAGCGAGGGAACGTTATGCGTAGAGGGAAAAAGATGTGGAAACATTTGGCGGGATTGATTACCATGGTATTGACTGCAGGCGCGGTGGGGAATACGGCCATGGCGGCGAACCTCATTGCCGCCGTCAGTTCGGATCCCCATTATAGTAACAATGATGTAGGAACCCTGACCGGTTCCCGCGTGACCACCGATGTGGATGTGGATTCGGCGGGCTGGCGTATTAAAAGGCAGGACGGAGACACGGCCGTATTTAATTTCCATTATAAAGGGAAAAGCTACCTGCTCACCCGCTATGGCCGTTCCGGGAAAAGCCGTTTCAGCGATGCCCAGGGGAATTGGCTTGCCCTCAATGATAATGCTGCAGGCCATTTTGTATACCATAATTCCACGCCCAATATTCATGAAATCACGTATAATGACGGATTTGTGTATGTAACCGGTTACGACAATCCCCATATCAGCGTGGCGAAACTGGAGGGAGACAACTTAAATAACCTCAACTTCCAAAAAGCGGCTGACTATACGAACGATATCGTCCATAACTTTCGAAAAGTGGAATTTCACGGAGAAGGGATTGCCATCCGCGGCAATGACCTCTATACGCTGGTGACTGCCAATCCGAACGGCGGCTATGAATCCTATGCGGACAGCTATGTATTGAAATACAAAATGAATTCAGACGGGTCACTCTCTCACGAAAAAGGGAAAGATGTGGTGCGGGTAGGGAAAAACTCTACAGAAATCGAGCCCTACAACAATCTGCTCATGATACCGAGCATGGGAGGCATGCTTGTCAGCGGCGAGGCATCCCCCAACGCTTCTTTGGACATCGTGGATATTTCCGGCGGACGGATGAAAACCCATCGCGTCAAAGTACCGGAAGCCGTAGGCTTGGGAAAGACGACAGAAGCGAGAAATATGCATGTGACACCGGAAGGGAATGTCTATGTCCTTGTAGGGGCGTATGCCAATGACTTTCATGGATCCACCGGCGGTGTATGGAAAACTACCGTTTCCAACCTGATGTCAGACAATCCCCTGCCGTGGACAAAAATCACAGATTTTGAAGCAGAAAAAGACGGCGGGTATAACTGGGACGTCTATGCCGAAGAGAACCCCCGCCGTGTATGGGTCAATGCGGGAAACAAAATTAAACTTTATATAGACGGGAAAGAAACCCCCATTGTGTTTCCTATCGAGAAATTTGGCTCATCTAAAGAGAAGATTTATGTGAATATGGATGGGTTTACATTCCTGGCACCGGCACAGGTGGCCGGGGAAGCGCCGAACCAAGCGCGCCTCCTGGATATTTCGGATAACGAAACCATGCTAACCGGAGAAGACAAAAGCATCTATACCTATACAACCAATGCGGTGCTTGGACCGGAAGCCGATGGCGCCGGCGATTTAAAGAGCAACGTGGCGGCCGGCGTCTTTGCCAGAGACTATGGAGACATTACCCTGGAAGCTAAAGAAAAAGCCCTTACCATCAATGCCGATACGGGAGTGGGGACCCCTGTGGGCATCTATGCGGGAAATGGGAAAAACGTGACGGTAAATGCAAAGAAACTGACCGTAAACACGAACAGCCCTACAGGAGGAGAAACAAAAACATCCGCCATCTGGCTGGACGCAGCAAAAGATAAAGCGGGCAAAATCACCATCAATGCACCGCTCCATATAGAAATGACAGGAGGCGAAGGCGGATACGGGATCGCCGTCAAGAAAACAGACCGGTGGGGAGAAGCCGCGGCGGAAAGCACGGCAGCTTCCGAAATTGTCGTGAATGGGGATGTAAGCCTCACCGGCACGGAAGGAAGACAATGGGGGCTGCCGGTCAACCATAAAAATGTATATGGGCGGCTGAACAATGCGGGACTCTATACAGCGGTAGACAAGAGTAAAATCACCATTAACGGAAGCGTAGACCTTGCCGTTCATGGAAACGGCGCCACCGCCCTGTCCAAAGATAGTGAAATCAATGTAAAAGGCGGTAAAATCACAGTACCCACCGGAAAGAACTACGCCTACTATGCCCTGGCAGCCTATGACGGAACCGTACGCATGAATACAGGAAGCGATGGAAAAACACCGGGGGCAGAAAAAGTGGATATCACCGGAGATCTGTATGCGGGAAAGAACGGGAAGATAGACATTGCCATGACCACAGAAGATTCAGCGCTGAGAGGGATCGTGAACAGTGCGGGGACAGTGCGGGCCTACCTGCAGAATGGAGCAACCTGGGTGAACGAAAAACAGAACACCCCCCCATGAAGATGAAACAGAAGACGTGGGAAGCCGCGGAAAGAGCCGCCTAAGCGAGCTGATCGGAGGAAGCGAAGATAAAAAAGCGGGCTGGATCGTGCAGAGAGATGGAAAAGGAATCTCTATAGATACTTACAGCGGGCATACCAAAGTGATTTACAGCCATGATGGCAACCTGCTTTATGAGGCGGGGGACGTAACCATAGTGAAAGCCCTGCCGGGATCACAGATTACCCTCCGCACGGATAATAACGGGATAGACACCTCCGATGAAGACATCACGAGAACAGCCCTGAATACATTAGCAGGCAAACTGGTGTACGGCAGCTACCCCCGGGGAGAAAGAAACCTGAACGGCAAAGTGGAAATTGCCGAAGGGCTGACAGCGGCCAGCGCGTCCATCAAAATCGGGGACATTTCCTTCTCTGAAAGCACCGGCGTGGGAGGCTATGGAGGACTGACACCGGTAGAACCCCCGGAAGAAGAACGTATCGACGCTCCTATCGTTGAAACGACCAGCTTGAAAACGGGCCATACGGTAAATGCAGTAGACGCTGATGCGACAGGAGGTGTCGTAGCTGCCGTGTACCACGATCCTTCATCCCTGACTGTTGAAAATGTGAAAAAAGTAGCAGAATTGCTTAAAGCCGCCAAGGCCAAGGAAGTAGAAGCAAACAACTCTACCGATGAAGAAGAGATACACAGGCTTCTGATGGAAAGCGCGGAGCTGAATAAACAGGCGGATAAGATTTGTGACAGCATGAAGGGCGTGGATGTGGATGTCAATTACCATGACTTGGTATTAAACAGCACTGCGAAAAAGGATGGACAGACCGCGGCGGGTATCTACTTGTTCTCCAAAGTGCAGACCAGGCTGAAGGATATGAAAGACGAAGGCCTGATTGATGAGGACATCTATGCATCTGTGGAGAATAAATTTGCCACCCTGCCTTCTTTCGGAAGTGGCATAAAGCTGTCCGCAACACGTCCGGAAGGATATGTAGACATAAAGGTAAAAAATGACGGGGACGGAAATGCTTACGGCGTGTTGAAGAATAAGGAACAGCCGGTATCCAATTCACCGAATTTCAACCTGGATGCGGATCTGCGCTTTGATGTGGAAGCGGCGAAAGGGGATGCCATAGGGGTTGATTTGGCGGATGGGCTCTATCATTCAAAAGCACGTCCTGAAAAGCATATCTTCGATTTTCGGCGCATACGGGCGGAAAATGGAAGAGCCATTGGTTATTGGGTGTCTAAGGCAGCGCCTATCAGCAGTTTCCCTCGACTCCGTTTTGGAGAAGAGATCCACGGCGGAAAAGGAAGTATCGGTCTCTACGTGACTGGGGAAAATGTGCAGATGACGATTGGCGGAACCGATGTAGACGGGAGAACCGGCGGCATTACAGGCGGATTTGATGGACATGTGGTGGAAATGGATGCGCCTAATGGGAGATTGGACATCAATGTGGCTGATATCGATATGACAGGGAAAGACGGGTATGCCCTGGTGGTCAGAAACGGAAGTATCGTGAGCGGGCTAGATACTTGTTATAAGGGAAATATATTTATTACCAAAGAAAGTGAGGATAAAAAGCCGAATTTATACATGAGCTTCCATGAATGGCACGGGGTAATGGACAATCAGGCAGAAACGGATCCTGTCAATATAAGGATGAATGGCAGCCAATGGCACAATAAGAAAGTAGGCCGTGTATCTGAAGGTTTTGCCGGTTCCAAAGTATTTAATTTTTCTGTATCAGGGAAAGATAACAGCCTTTTTATGGAAGATGAAAAGCCCTTGGAAGTGCTTAATCGTTTCAGCGGGGTGCTGGATGTTTATTATGCACATGACGAAAACGATGCAAAAATTATTAAAGGAGGCGATCTGGTCATCAATAAGGCGGGAGCCAACAGCATGGTGAGCTTCTATACGGATGCCAATGGTATAGACTTCACAAAAGACAATGCTGTCAATGATGTGCTGAATGCCCTGGCCCACAAGATGGTCTATAAAGGATATACGGATGCCGGAGGAAAAGAACGGAATTTGGCGCTTCTCTTGGGAATTAAGGAAGGGCTGACCAGCCAATCCGCCATCAAAGAAATGCAGCTTGCATCCTTTAATGAGACCGATGGCAGGGGGTATTATCGTCCCGGGGAAATCATAGAAAATGGTCCGATCCGTACTGATACGGTACTGACAAAAGATACCATAACCTGTAGCGATACGAAGACTGCTTTGTTTAAGAGCAGGATGATCAGTCCTATTTCACCAAAGGGGAGTACCCTTACCATTGAAATGGACGGGTATAATCTGAGGGCGGAGGCTATAGATGCTGATACCCCGCCTGATCTCCGTGTGTCGGGGGTGTATGCCGGAACAGGACAGACCGTCACCATCAATAACAAAAAGGAAACGGGATTACTTTATCTTATGACGGAGAAATCCTCCAGTAGTGGGGGGGTACTCCATGCGGAAGGAGAAAGCAGCCGTATAGAAATCAACACGCCGGTGACAATGGAAGAGAAGGGATCCAGATCTAGGCCTTTCATCTATGCCGACGGAAAGAATAGCACAGTTACGGTGAACGGTCTTTTGAATCTGGCGGGGAAGATGGAAACGGACGACATTCTGCTCGATGCCCGAAATGGCGGAACGATCCGGATTTCTGATTTCAATATAAATACGAATACTACTTTGACGAAAACAGAGAGAGAATCTGAACAGGGTGGAAAAGCAATGGGAAGAATTATCCTTGGCGGCGGTGATTATAATATCATTGATCAGGATCCGTTCAAGGCTTATACGGATGCAAGCTCGGGGTGGGAAGGACGCGATAAACTTATTAAAAAAGGCGGTAAACTTTCTGGGAATGTGAGTATCAATATGGAGCCCGGCGGCAAGGCAGAGGCGGGAAACCGACGGGTGCGGATGATCACGGGTATAGATGAGGCGGATTCATATCGAAATGAGCCGGGAATGCGGATTGGACTCCGGGGAAAAGATTCGTGGTGGATAAATAATAAGGATCGTACGGCCTGGGATTATACATATAAGCCGGAAAACGAGCTTTTTATTACAGACGGAGCCAGTCTCTATATGATAAAGAATTTGTGTGTGTCTGATTTTCACGGAGGTTCCACGGAGCAAGAAGCAGGAAAGATTTATTCATTGTATTATTTGTCCCTATGGATGAAAAACTATGAAGGACACACGGAAATAACCGACGGAGGCGCGACCGTAGTGCGTGCGGAACCGGGATCGGGAATCGTGCTGAGAAAGGATATTTCCGGTCTTGACTGGGAAGATGGAAATGTCCGTGTGGAAACCATGTATAATACGGCGCAATCACTGTCTTATTACGCTTCCCTGCTCGGGGAGAATCACCTTAAAGCGAGGCTGGAATTTGTCAGAGGAAAAGCTGATGATGCTCCTGTGGCGCATACGGAGGAAGTGGTTCTGGATCCGGCAAGCGGAAGAGGATGGCTTTCCTTGAATTATAAGGTGCCCTCTGTTGGAGACCAGCCAGCCGTATTCTATCAGGGGATGGGGGCGTTAAAGAAAAATACAGAAACAAAAAAAATTGAAGATGAGTATCTCGATGCCGGTGTCCTTGTCCGCCCCGGTGAGTACGTGTTCCGAAAAGACGCGGAAATCAGGGGGATAACATGGGATATAAAAGTAGATCCGCAGACCGGCGAATTCATGAAAGACCCCAATACAGGCGATTATATAATGGAACAGAAGGAAATCGGGACGGACAGGGTGGTTAATGCGGGCGGAGCAATAGGCCTTAAGGGGGATGTCCTGATAGACATGGCCGGTCACTCCCTTTCTGCCCATGACATTCGTTATATAGTCCCTGAAGATGTATCATTTTCGTCACCAATAGCGGCTTCCAGAGGGTACCGTTTGGAAATCAGAAATCCCGGGAAGATTTATCTTCATGGAGTGGCGATGGACAAGAAGAAGGACCATGCATTTGCATTCGTGAGTGCATCAATGTTTACCGGGGGTGATGGGGTCGGGAATCCTTGGGATACGAGGCCGGATATCCATATAAGGAATGACACGGATCCTGCCCATGCCCTGACACTTCGGAATACCGGGCAGGAGGTCGATCCCCAATATGCTTTTCATTCCATAGGTATCTATACGAAGAGTCAAGTAAATATACGCAGGCCAGTTATTCGGGTAGACGGTCTGGTGGATATAGAATTTACTGCAGGAAGAGGACTGATGACTGCCAATGGTAATATAACCATAGGGGGCGGCAGGATTGTGACACCTGGCAATTATGCTGTCTATGCAGGCGGCATGGCTGGTCCCTATGTGAGCTATGATTCTAACAGGGGAATTATCAATGTGAATGTCACACCCGATGGGGGAAAATATGTACCATCAGGCAATCCTGTACAAATTGAGGGACATATCGCTACCAATGATCTGACGACTGTGGGACAATACCTTCTGGGATACACAGAAGACTCCGGTATTGTAAATTTGGCACTGGATCGTCCTGATTCCTACTGGAAGGGTCGTGCTTTTTCTACGACAAAAGCTGTTTTATATAGAGATATGGAAGGCGGATGGGATGGGAAGGAGAGGATCGAGGACAATGGAAAGATCAATCTGTTTCTTGCAAACGGGGCTACCTGGACGAATGAAGGGGAGATGGATTTCAATAAAGAATACCATAGCGGCATGAAATCCTCTATCAACATCCTCCAGGGCGGAAGCAGTGAAGCGGACAGGGGCATCATCCACCAGAAGGATACCAATGACATACAGATACGCAGTCTCCGGGGGCATGTCCTTGCTTTCTTTGACAGAGATCCGACAGAAGTTGAAAAAATCCTCGGCGGTTCTATTGAAATTACATCCACCGTCAGCGAACGGGATGGGAGCCATGCATCTATGACACTTCGGACTGACAGTGCGGGTCTTACGATGTCTGATACGGCACAGGTGGACAGGGTACTGGGAAACCTGGCAAAGAAGCTGGTCTATAAAGGCTATCCGGAGGGGGGACGAGCACTGGAGGGAGCCGTGGAAATAGCCGAAGGGCTTACCTCGCAGTCGGTCAAGGCAAGTGGATATATTGCATTTGACCATAAGACAGGTATGGGGATCTTAAGCAAGACAAAGCCGGTATATGAAGCCCGTGTGGGAGGTCCTATATCCTCTTCCGTGCTCATCGGGGAGAAAAAGGAAATCTTAGCCAATGACCATGATAACACCCTGTTTTATAATGCAGGCATATATAATGGTACAGATAAGCCTGCCGTGATTGACCTAGCAGGCCATGGACTGAAAATTAATGCAGAAACGACAGAGACCTGGAGCGACGGTTATCTCAAGAAACTGGCGGATAGTATGCCATCCTATACGCTGGCAGGTATTGTAGGATTGGAAGGAACAGATACGCGGATTATCAACGGGAAAGACGCAAAAGTTACCATTGGCGTGACCGGATTTGAGCAGCAGTCCGTATATGGCATCGTAGGGGAAGCGGACAGTCATGTATCCGTAGATGCGGATTTCCAAGTGAATGCGTTGACAATCCAAAGTCATAAACCGGGAGCCGGCTATGACCGTGCGGAAGCGGCGGCTGTTTTGGCAAAGGGAAAGAACAGTGATATTCGTCTGCGGTCGCTCCATATGGATAAGGAAGCTACTACGCATGTATATAAATTCGACCCATTCAAAGTGCCCAGTGGCAAAGCGAGTGATGCGGCCACGCCGAGGAAACTGCTGGACGGGACATATGCTTTTGGCCTGGTGGCTCGTGGGGAAAACAGCAGGATAACCATCGGCGACATCGGTCTGGACCTGCAGGGGACCGGTGTGAAGGCAGATGGTGCTAACAGTGAAATCCGTATCGGAGGAGGGAAACTGACGGTCATTAGAGATGAAACGACCCGGCTGCATGTACTGGAAGCGCTTAATGGTACGATTTATGCCGGAATGAATGAAGCGGGAACGGACGCGTCCGGTGAAGATCTTGCCGTCAAAGGCAATATCATGGCCCGTGCAAACCGGGGAGAAAAGGGAATCATCCACCTGGGCCTCGGCAGCGACAAGTCTTCCTGGAGCGGTGTCGTGGACGCGGAATACATGAAAGGGGATGTCAACCTGTACCTCAAGAAAGGCGGTACATGGACCAATCAGGCAGAAGACCTTGTCTTTGAACCGTACCACTATAAAGGCAGCTATGTAACCAACCTGTCCGGCGGTCATACGGCAGAAGAAGCAGGAATCATTTTCCAGAAAGAAGATAAACCGATTACCGTGGAAAACTACCAAGGGTATACAAAAATCTTTTATGAACATGACATCGCCGACCCGACAAGGATCATCGGCGGGGACTTCATCGTAAAGAACGCTTTGAAGAGGGAAGACAAAAATGCAGTGGTAGAGGTAATCACTGACCGAAGCGGTCTGGATATCCATTCCGAAGAGGATGTGGAGAAGACGCTGGACAGCCTGGCCCATAAATTGGTATACACCGGGTATGTAGCCGGTGAAAGGAACATGGATGCCTGCGCGTTCATTGCGGAAGGTCTGACCGCGCAAAGCGCCGCAAAATGGTTTGGCAATGTGAAGTTTACGGATACGGAAGGCCGTGGAACGATAGAGAAAGCGGAGAAAATCTATCCGGAAAGCCAGGTAGAAAATCCGATGACCACACCAATCGACGGAAGCAAAGAAAGTGAGGACGCTTACAGTGAAGCAGGCATCTACAAGAAAAATGATGATGAATACCGCTTCACCAAAGATCCGGCGGGGATCCATATCGAAAAGACACCGTCAGCAGCCATTATCGCCTCTGAGAAAGATATCACCGTGAAAGCGCAGGGAGGGCTGGAGATTATTTCCAGTCCGGAAGGTATCTGTGCGGGCGGAGGAAAGACAGCAGCCATCACGGCTAAAGAAGTATCTGTCAAAGTGGAAGATGGACATGCTGTCAAAGCGGATAACGGCACAGTGAATATCACCGGGAACCTGGCAGCCGGAGGAAAAGACGGAATCAAGGCGGAAAATAACGGTGCCGTAACCGTAACCGGCAAAGTGGACATAACGGCGGAGGATAAAGCGGCAGAAGCACTCGCCGGAAGCAAGATAAACCTCAATGGCGGCGGTTTCATGCAAGGCAAAGTAAGGGCTGACAAGGGAAGCGTCAGCGGTGAAGGCATAGCAGTCCGTGGTGATATCACGGCAGACAATGGAGGAAGCGTCACCTTCAATGGAGGAAAGGTCGGAAGCGATCTTGTATCCGGTAACGGGACGGGAAGCCGGATAGAGCTCATCGGCGGCGGTTACAGCATTAAAATGCTCAAGGCCGATAATGGCAGTATCATTACCCTGAAAACGAACCCGGACAGCCTGAGTGAAATCAAGGGGATCCATTCGGGAGAAGACTCTGCTGTCAACGTAACCGTAGAAGGCGGAAACAGCAAACTGATCGGCGATGTAACAGGAACCGGCGCTGTGAAGCTGGACATTGGAAACAGCGGTACCTGGACAGGGAAGAGCAGCAATGAAAACACAGACGCGACAGTAAACAGCACCTGGAAAAATACAGGAGAAACCAAGCTGAAGAAACTGGGCGGAAGCGGAACAGTGGACATGACGCAATCAGGAGAAGGGAAGACAGAAATAAAAGAATATAACGGAACCCTGACCCTGATCTACGCCCATGAAAATGCGAACCCTGTAAACATGAAAGGGAATAATTTCCACATTGGCAAAGCCGCAGAAGGTTCCAAAATCAGAATGCTGACGGATAACGCGGGCCTGAACACCTCTTCAGAGAAAGCGGCAGACAAGAACCAAGTAAGTGCAGCCCTGAACGCATTGGCAGGAAAACTGTACTATGAAGCCTATGTGGCAGGAGAGAAGAACCTGGAAGGGACGGTAGAAATTGCAGAAGGCCTTACAGCTCAATCAGCAACAAAGAGATTGGAAACCATGACCTATAAAGCAGAAACAGGCCAAGGCCAATTCCTCTACACACCGGCAACGGTAGATGATCCGACACCGCCAAATCCAAAGCCGCCAATCATCTATGGAGACAAAGAAACCCAGATGATGAAAGGCGCCAAAACAGCCATGACCTCTGCCGTCCTTCTGTGGAGAGGAAACAACAACGACCTGCAGAGAAGAATGGGAGACATAAGACTGGCCAAAGAAGAAAACGGCATCTGGGCCAGATACCTGGGCGGAAAGAACAAGATGGACAAACAGAACACCTACCTCAAACAAACCTATGACATAGCCCAGGTAGGTTACGACAAGAAAAAAGGAAACTGGACCATCGGGGCGGCCCTGGACTACGGAACAGGGAAAGACACCTATACAAACGGAACGGGAAAAGGGAAGCTGGCAAGCCTTGCCCTGTACGGAACCATGCAGAAAGAAGACGGGCAGTACATAGACGTCATCCTGAAAGGAAGCCGGATCAAGAACGACTACACCGTATACAACGAAATGAACCACCGCCTGGAAGGGAAGTACAGGACAAACGGCCTGTCGCTGAGCATGGAATACGGGAAGCGGATGAAGAAAGAAAACGGCTTCTACATAGACCCGAGCATTGAACTCACAGCAGGGCACTTAGGAGGAAAAGACTATGACGCCGTAAGCGACTATGCAGGGGGGAAGAAAATGCACATCCACCAGGACGGAATAAACAGCGTGATAGGGAGAATCGGACTGGGGATAGGAAAAGAGACAGAAAGAAGCAACCTGTTTGCGAAGATAGCGCTGGCCCATGAATTCGGAGGGAAAGTGAAGAGCATCTTCAGTGCGGAAAACGAACCGACGAGCGGGACAGAAGTAGACCTGAAAGACAGCTGGGTAGACGTAGAAGTAGGAGGAAGCTGGCTGGTGAATAGGAACACCTATCTGTACGGAACCTACACGAGAAACTTTGGAGCTGATGTTTCCAGCAAGTGGAGAATAGACGCAGGCATCCGCTTCAGCTTCTGAGGATGATGAATGCTTCCAAAAAGGGAATAGAAGAAAGCTTTGCTATGAGAACTGAATAAGAAGAAACGAAAGGACTGCTTTCCCGGGTATGGGAAGGCAGTCCTTTTCAGTTTATCTTTTTCTTCATCACAGTAATAGATCCTTCGCTTGCGTTCAGGATGACGTCTTTCGTCTCTCGTCATTATGACGCTTAACGTTTTCTGTCATTATGACGACTTCCGTACCCCGTCATTAGAACGGAGGCAAGAATGCTGTGTGAGAAAGCAGGTAAACGGCAACATGACATTAAGTGAAGAATCTATTATTCTGATGACGCCTTACCGGCTTCCTCATCACGGTAATAGATCCTTCACCGACGCTACGGATGACGTCTTACCGTCCGCCGTCATTCTGAGCAGGGGTAAGAATATCTTGTGAGAAAGATGGGAAGCAGCAATATGACACTGAGCGAAGAATCTATTTACTTTTATGACATCTTACCGGCTTCAGTGTGATGGTAATGGATTCTTTGCTGGCCTTCCGGATGACGTTTTGACATGAGTGACACTTTACCGGTAGGCAAAAAAGCGGTCGGAATCCCGGCAGGGATTTATCGTCCCTTGGCATCCAAGATGAAAGAAAGTTTAAAAATAATGAAAATAAAATTACCATAAGAAGAAAAGAAAAAGTAAAAATTATTTGCAAATAGTATATGCCTTATGATAATATAATAATATCTGAACAACCTTTGTTTGGAACAATTTCAGAGAGAAGACAAAGTCGAAAGGCTTTTGTGGAGAATCCGGTGGAAATCCGGAACTGTCTTACAGCCGTGAAGGGTGAGAAACCCCAGTCGGATGCCGCTTGTTTTCAATTTTCTAATGACCTGCAGGATAGGGGGCAGTAGATACTTGTACATTCGGTAACTGTCTGGCTTGTCCCGCAGATTTTTATTTATCCCAAATGCCGGCAGGATAGTAAATAATCAGCAAATGTATTTAAAAATCGGAGAGATCATTCATGATCAAACTAAAGGATGAGATTAAACGGGTGGAAGCGGTAAAAGGCAATGTTGTTCCTGTCAGCAAACAGTTATATCTGAATTTACTGAAAGAAATCAAATTATTGCGTTTTAAAGCCCATATGGCAAATGACTGGAATCTTCCTTCGAAAGAAAAGGTGTACAGGGATATCACAGAATTATTGTTTGAGTTCTGGCGTGACCAGAGGAATGGAGCGTACAAAATGGCGGAGAATAAGAATACGGTAAAAGCGGAAACAGCAGTGCCGGAAGTGAAGGTAGGAGTTGAAAAGGTAGCTTTGTTTAAGAAGCATCTGGAAGATGCAAAAATCAGCGGGTTCGGTATTCAGGATTTTAAGGATGACGTACATTCCCAGGCTTTCCGCAGTAACCTTCCTGTAGCCGGACAGAACCTTCCTTTCATGATTTTGTTTGATGACAGTGTTTACACGATCATCCAGGTACAGGTGGCGGCAGCGATTGTAACAAAAGAGAAAAAGGCGACCGTTTGTGAAGAGCTGAATGCGTTGAATGACCAGTACCGTATGCTGAAATACAGTGTGGATGAAGCCGGCAACGTGCTGCTGACCTGCTGCATCCCTGCGGGGCTTGATCATTTTGATGCGCCGCTCGTTGTGGCGATCCTGAACCAGATCCAGGGGCATTTAAATGCGGTGTATCCGACAATTATGGAAAAGCTCTGGAAGAAATAAAGAGTGAAAGAGACGTGTATTTTATTTTAGAAAAGAGGTTTACATATGAAAAAGGTTCTTATTTCTATGATGATGGCAGCTGCTTCTCTTGGAATGATGGCGCAGGCTGACGCAGCGTCCGGTTATGTCAATGTGGAGGATGTCCTGTCTTCCACGCCGGCTTTTATGCAGGCAGGGAAGACTGTGGTTTCTGAACAGCAGAAATTACAGAATCAGTTCAATGAACAATCTAAAAATATGTCAGATAAGGATAAACAGGCACTCGGACAGAAACTGAACCAGCAGCTGGCACAAAAGGAAAATGAAGTCATGGCTCCCATCCAGGCAAAATTCCGGGCGGCTGTGGAGAAAGCGGCTAAAGATAAAGGCGTAGATATGGTCATCAATGCAAGAGACGTTATTTATGGCGGTATCGATCTGACAGATGCTGTAAAAGCAAATATGAAATAATGACAGAACGATAAAAGAGTATCCGGCGGGATTGCTTCCCCGGGATACTCTTTTTGCATTTTTTTAAGAATCAATAACATTGGATAGGGGTTAAATAAATCCACAAAAAGTTACAAAATAAAATTGAATATGTAAAAATTCTATGATAGAATTCAATTAGCTGATAATTAAAAAACAAGATAACGGAATCTAATAACGGGGAATCCGGTGAAAAGCCGGAGCTGTCTCGCAACTGTAAGGGAAGTCGGCCTGCTGTGGTCCTTTCACAGAGGGGCAGGCAGACAATGAACCGAGCCAGGGTGCCGTTTGATTTCATCATCAAAAGACTCGCGAGGCATGAGCCGGATGGGAGATGGGAAAAATTTTTCTCATTTCAGTTTGGTTGTGCCTTTTTGTTATGAGTAAATACGGTGGCAATGAATGGAGATGAAGCGCAATGGAAAAAAGTAGATAAAGACCCTGCGAGAATGGGTTTATGGGAGTTTTGCAGGTCTGTATAGTGTCTTATATGGGATGGAAACGGGCAGTTGCCGGGGGAAGTTTTCGGTCATGAAAGAGACACTGACATTTAGAGAGAGGAGTTTATGATGAAAAGGGAAAAGAATCTGCATTTTTTGGGGATGGCAGTCATGATTGCCGTAAGTATGCCTGCCTCTTGGCTGGCTGTACGGGCGGCGGAGATACCGGCCGCGCCGGCAGAAGATGATATGGCTTTCCGGATGGCGGGGGTCACCGTCGAGGCGAAGCGCCCTGACTGGGAATCCAAACTGTCACCCGGTACCGTTACGGTCATCCGTCCGGAAGAATTTAAAGGGGAGCAAAAAGATCTCGCGGACTTTCTGAAAATGGTTCCCGGCGTCCATGTGCGCGAAGTGAACGGCAAGGGGCAGTATACGGTCGTCACCGTGCGCGGCTCCACGGCGGCCCAGGTCGGGGTATTCGTGGACGGTATCCTGACCAATCTGGGGGGAGATGCAGCCGTGGATATTTCCACCATTCCGGTGAAGAATGTGGAGCGTATCGAAGTATACCGCGGGTATATTCCTGCCCGTTTCGGGGGAACCTTCATCGGGGGCGTTGTGAATATTGTGACCAAGAGACCGGCAAAGGCGGATATCTCGGCGGAAATCGGGAAATCATCCTTCGGGGGCAAAAGCGCCTCGCTCGAAGTAATGTCGCCGCTGGGGAACGGAAGCCTCATGGTGGGGCTTAATCATGAAACGGCCAAAGGCGACTTCCCTTATAAAAATTACGTCATGAATTCCAAAGAATCCAAGAAAGAAGCAAAGTATGCGATGCTAAGTTATGAAACAGAATTAGGCTGGTATGAAAAAAGTGGGGACAAGAAGACATGGCTTATGCGTACATTAAGGAATTACTCTACTCATCTTTCCGATGAAACGAGAAATAAATATAAGGCGGGGAATGTTGAGGACTGGATGGCGTTTGCCAGCAGCGGCGCCTTGGCAGAGGAAATCTACCAATATAATATGGACAAGGCAAGGAAGAACATGGATCGGACCTGGAAAAACGAGTATGCGGAGCTGGTTCCGCAGGAAGCGGCAAAAGATTATTTTTATACACATGATGGATCTTTTAGACGAGGGTATAAGTCCTTGTCGAAGGAGATCGAAAAAGCCGGCGGGGATGAGGAAAAAATAGCGCAGATTAAAGCTCGGATGAAACGATTTTTAAATCGCTACTTAAATAGCTCTTGGAATAATAAGGATTCATATTTTTATGAGCCGGAAAATGCTGATGTGAAAGCGGCCGTGGACGGTGCGGTTCTTGAGAATAACAAGGAGTTTTTGGACAAGGCGGATCGGCTTGCCAAGTATAATGCGCAATGGTTGTCGCAGGGGAAGTATGTCGACCCGGAACAGTCTGAGGAGTATACAAAAATCGTGGAAAGGCACAAATATGTAAAAAAGAGGGTGGAAAAACTCAAATCTATGTCGGAAAACCGGCACCGGAGATGGAATGACCGGAAGAATACGAGCGCCATCGTGAAATGGCAGAATGACGAGTGGATGGTGAAGGGCAGCTGGAACCGCATCAAGCGCCATCTGCCGGACAGCCTGTGGGCAGGATACAGCAATACCACACTGAACGCGTGTCTCGGCTACACGGTGGATTGGATAGATGACGCCTTTTATGCGGAAGGGAAGCGGCAGCGCCTTTACACGAACGAACTGATGGTGGAGAACCGCCATCATAACGGCCGCCTGGAATGGGGCTGGACGGCGGATTTCCAGAAACAGAAGAAATACTATGACGTGGAACATATGTATCACTTAAATGAGAACCAGGTCTATTGGGAAAACGTCCCTTTCCGCAAATGGAGCCGGTTTATTTCCCGCAAGTATAATTTCCTCCTCGACGGCACCTACCAGCTGGGAAACAGACAGCTCCTCGAATTCCAGACCAATTACTCCCATGAGCGGATGCACGTGAACGGATCCCTGATGGATAAAGTGCTCGGCGATTCCGATTATTCCACGCTTCTGGGCGCCATACGGAACCGGTATGACCAGAATATATGGAATATCCAGATCCAGGACACCATCACGCTGGACAAAAAAGGCACCTGGTTCCTGACCCCCGCCTGGCGGTATAACCGGTCAGTCATCGTGGGCTACAGCGAGGGGAAACGCTTCGCCGATACGGCATGGCGGTGGTTCCACTGGATCACGCCGCGGGACAGACAGCAGGACGGGAAAGGCACCTGGCAGCTGGCGCTCAAAAAACAGGTGAATGACAATCTTACCTTGCGCATGACAGGGGGAACCTATTTCCGCCTCCTCAATATGTATGAAATTGCCGGGGACGGGGCAGGCATCCTGCCGGTTCCCGCCAACAAGAGGGGGACCGCTTCCAAGTTCCCCCAGCCGGAGTACGGGACCCAGTTCGATTTCAGTACGCTGTGGAACGGGAAATTCCTCCATTCCGACGCCTATGCTACGCTGACCTACTTCTGGCGCCATGCGAACCGGATGCTCTACCTGTACCGGGCAGGACCCGACTGGGCATCCTACTTCAATGACCAAAAAGGGCATATACACGGATTTGAACTGCAGACAGGGCTGAAGTGGGGCCATTTCAGCCTGGATCTGGAAGGCGCCTATACGAAAATCAAGGCGTTCCGGCGGCAGAATAAAGAGTGGGCGCTGGGGGATGCGGTGTACCGGGAAGTATATCCGACCTTCCAGCCGGAATGGGAAGGGAATCTGCGGTTCTCCTGGTTCCCGAATCCCCGGTTTACCCTGTTTGGCGAGTGGCACTATACCTCAAGTTACTATACGATCAATGAGTATAGATACAATAAACTGGGGGACGAAACGGATGACGGGGTCGCGTATCCCTCGCTGAGCGTCATCAATGCGGGCGTCAAGGTGAAGCCGGGCAAGGCATGGCAGATCGCCTTCGGCTGCAACGATATCTTCAACCGGGCGCCGAAGCAGAAAGGATGGGTCTGCCTCGGCACGAACTCTTACGGGTACCTGAATGTGGAGTATCCCATCCAGGGACGGACGTGGTACGGCACGGTCCGCTATGAGTTCTGATATCGGTCCGTTTTACAGATCCGGACATCCGGATTTGTGTATATTATAAAAGGAGGCATATATGCGTACCAAAGGTAAATCCAAAACGGCTGCCATGATGGCGGCGGCAGTGCTTTGCGGAGGCGTGGCGGCAGAGGCGGCCAATCTGGTGGTGACAGCGCCGTCCAACTATGCCCAAAGCGTGATGGGGGTGGTCCGGGGCTCCCGTGTGAAAACTGACATCTGGGGCATCGGGAAAGATCTGCGGACGGATCTGAACGGGGATCCCGGCCTGTTCCATCTCCATGTGAACGGGGACAGCAAGATATTCCTGCGCCAGTATACGTACAGCCAGACGGATCTGAGATCCAATGAACTTCTGGACGCGGAAAATAACCAGTGGTCAGCCCCGGAAAGCACGGGAACAATTTCCACGACGGTGAATACCCACGCCGCGGCGTCCTGGGGGAATTACCTTATCGTCACCGGCTATGACCTGGGGAATGTGAGCGTCTGCGATATTTCAGGAAGCGCGATTGCACTGCTTCAAAGCGGGACACACAGTTTATTAAATGAAATAAACGGGATTCTGATTGAAGAGAATAACCCCGCGTACGGCGCATCCGCAAAGGCCCACGGGGAAGGCCTGCTGGTGAAAGGGGACAATCTGTATGCCCTTGCCAGCATCAATAAGGAAGGGGGATACCAGAATTATGATGAAGGCTGGCTCATCCGCTACCGGATCGGGCAGGACGGTTCGCTGGAGCGCAAGGACTACACGAGGGTAGGCAAGAATACCGATGAAGCGCGGCTCAATCTGTACAATGACCATATCCTGGTCTCCGCCATCGGCGGGTATCAGAATTACGGCTTCGGCAACGGGGACACCTGCATTACGGCAGTCACTCTGTCGGATGATGGCGGGCTGAGCACGGGGAATACGAGGAATATCACGCTGCCGAATACCTTTACAAATGAACAGGGCGCAAAAGATTTCCGTGATCTGAAAGTGCTGCCCGACGGTACGGCCTATGTGATGCGGTATAACCTGGGAGGCGCCGGCGGCGTCGAGATGGACGTTTATCAGACCACGGTGTCCAACCTCATGTCGGAGAATCCCGTCAGCTGGGGCAATCCCGTTTCCAGCGGAACTTATGACGGGTGGTTCGGCAAGCTGAATGCGGAATACCATACGCACCGCCTCTGGGTGGAAGCCGGGCAGAACCTGCTGGTCTATAAGGATGGGAATACCACGCCCCAGTCCTGGAGGGCGACGGACTTTTCCAATAACAGCGGCATGTTCCAGTTTAACTTCATGGCGATGCTCCAGCCGGATAAGGTGAAGGGGGCATTGGCAAGCCTGTCCGCCGCGCGGGCGGAGGGACTGACCGTCCGTTCCCTGACGGCGGTGCGGACCGCCAATCCGGACGCGGTCATGCGTACGCCTGATTATAAGTATAAAATTACAGGTACAGCAGAGGATTTGACTGTGGATCCGGATACGGACTTTTCTCGTTTTACGACGAGCGATAATTTAAATTATATCTTTGATGAAGACGCGGTCATCCAGCCGATAAAAGATAACTATAAGACGGGAGACCGGGTGACGAATGTCCTTGCCGCCGTAGACGCCCATGAGGGAAATGAGGTGATTATCCATGCCGGCACCCATGCCCTGCAGCTCCAGTCCGCCCATACCATCGGAAGCCCTGCGGGAATCTATGCGGGAAGCGGAAAGAATGTCACCATTACCGCAGGAAAGGTCAATGTCATTACGGCCGGGCTTCCGGGCGGCAATTCCATAACCAATGCCATCTGGCTTGACGCACCGAAAACCGGCTCCGGACGGATTACCATCCATGCGCCGGTGAATATCGCCATGACAGGCGGCCTGGGCGGGAACGGCATTGCCATCCAGAAGACGAACCGCTGGGGCGAATCCAGCTATGAAGCGGCCGCTTCTTCCAAGATCATCATCAACGGCAATGTGAATATCAAGGGCGCTGATAATACGGTCTGGGGCATTCCCGTAAATTATGAAAATGTGTATTCCCGTTTCAATAACGCGGGCATCCTGGCATCTGTAAATGACAGTGAAGTACAGGTCAACGGAAATATAAACTTTGATGTCTACGGCAACGGGATCACTGTCAATGCGGCAGGAAGCAAGGTATCTGTCGGCGGCGGGCAGATAACGGTGCCTTCCGGCATGAATTACGGCTACTATACGCTCGGCGCTTATCAGGGGACGATTAATGTGAATACCGGCATTGGAGGAAATACGCCGGGGACGGCAGATGTCAATCTCAACGGCGATATTTTCGTCCTTCCCACAGGCACTGTCAATGCGGCCTTTACCACAGCCAATTCCCGGCTTCACGGCATTGTGGATAACGGCGGCACGGTGAACATGTGGCTCCGAAACGGCGCGACGTGGACGAATGAGGCGAGAAATACACGCTATGGAGAAGATAATGAAGATACGGGCAGCAACGGCGCAAGCCGTATTACCCATTTCTATGGCGGAAACACGGCAGCCGGCGCCGGCATCATTAACCAGAAGTCCGATAAAGCAATTACCATAGATCATTACAGCGGAAATACGACGGTCAATTTCGGTACGCTGACCCAAAATGGAAACGGCGTGACGATCAGCGCGGCGGCCGACAATTCTGCGATCACGATGAGCGGCGACCGGAGCGGTTTGGGCGAAACGGAAGCGATGGAAAGGCTTGCCGGCAAACTGACGTATACGGCGTATACAAGCGGGGAACGGAATCTGGACGGCACGGTGAAATTGAATGAAGGACTGACTGCACGGTCTGTTGCCAGAACAGGCAGAATTGATTTTAACGGCGCTACCGGAAAAGGAAGGCTCGGCGAACTTTCCGAAAGCCCTCTTATGATGAAAATGATGGCGGTTCCCTCCGCATTGAGGACATCAGCCGTAAGTCCCGCAGGCGGACTGATACCGACATCTCTTCCCGGCGGTGTGGCCTATATCCTCGGAGACAGGGAAACAATGATGATGCGCGGAGCCAAGTCGGCGATGACGACTTCCATGCTGTCCTGGCGTTCCGGTATGACGGATATGAATCAGCGCCTTGGTGATCTCCGCCTCGGCGCGTCAAGCGGCATGTGGGCGAGAACCTATGGCGGCAAAGTGAAGTATGATAAAGATAAAACCAATTTATCCGACAGTTTCTGGGGCGCGCAGGTCGGGGCGGATCATAAACTGGGATCCGGCTGGCACATCGGCGGAGCCTTTGATTATAATGACGGCAATGCGAAGTATGACTTTGGCGGAAAAGGAGATCCGAAGCTTTATGTAGGAAGTATCTATGGAACCAAGGTCTTTGATGACGGACAGTATGTGGATATTGTCGGCAAGATCGGCCGTGCTGAGAACGATTACACTGTTTACAATGCGGAGGGACGCAAACTCGATGGCGATTATCATGCCACCGGATACGGATTGTCTGTGGAATACGGGAAACGTTTCGGCACTGCCACGGGTTATGTTGAACCCCAGATCCAACTGCTTTTCTCCAGGCTGGGCAGTGCAGATTATGATGCAGCCAGCGATTTTGACGGAGATAAGAAAATGCATGTCCATCAGGACAGCATGAGCAGCTTTATCGGCCGTTTGGGCATCGCAGCCGGAAGGGCAACAGAAAAAGGCAACTTGTATGCCAAAGCAAGCATTCTTCATGAATTTAAAGGGGATACGGCTGCCACTTTCAGCGCGGAAGGAGAAGATACGTCCCGTGTAGAACAGGATTTCGGCGATACGTGGGCAGAATTGACTCTCGGAGGAGTTTACCGGCTGAACGGGAGCAACCTTTTTTATGCGAATGTGACAAGAGGTTTTGGCGGCGATTATAAAGTGGAATGGAAAGTCAATGCGGGTCTGCGTTTTGCTTTCTGATCGGCGAAAATGGTTTTGGGCGGTAGGTATGCTGTGCATGTCCCTTTCATGGAACGGCGTACAAGCGGAAGATTCCGTGAAGGGACAGCCGGTGCCCATTCTGGAAATGGGGGTAAAGCCGAAAGCCACGCCGCAGGAACTGGAGCAGCTGCGCTGGATGGAGATATTTGCCAATGATATTGCGCTTTACCGCTTTGATATACAATCCGTCGGACAGAATGAAGCGGATCCCAACGAGGTGCGGATGACGGTTCAGGCGATATATACAGATAAAAAAATCCTGAATCAGATGAAGACCGACTATGCTTCCCGATTGAAAGACGACCGGATGCCTGTGTGCAGCGAGATGGAATTACGTTTTCATATGAAAGAAGAACGGTATGCGATTACTGCCGTCCGGATTTATGACCAGAATCATGAAGTGGTGGATCAAAGAAGCAGGGAGGCGGAATACCGGAAAATTCCCGTTAATTCCTTTGTGTCAACAATGTACCAGGTGGCTAAAAAATATATCTTGTTTCAAAAGACAAAGGCGAAATAGTATAAAGTTTTGCTTGATGCAAGACTGCTTTCTCTTCCGTTTCGGGGAGAAGCAGTCTTGTATCATATATGGGTGTGATGTACAGGTGAAGATTACATTGACGGGCAATGAGCATTTACGTAAAAAATTGAAGTTATTTATGTCGTATGATACTATTTAATTATAAAAATAAAATGAAAAATGAATGAAGAGCAAAGGAACGGGGAATCCGATGAAAAGCCGGAGCTGTCTCGCAGCTGTAAGGTGGAGTTTGCCTGCTGCAGTCCTTTCACAGAGGAGCGGGCGGATAATGAACCAAGCCAGGGTGCCGTTTGTATTTCATCATCAAAAGACTCGCGAGGCATGAGCCGGATGAGAGATGGGAAAATGTTTTCTCATTCTGATTTGGCTGTGCCTTTTTTATGAGTCTAACTTTTATGGTCGGCAGGATGCTGAGAAGAAAGGAAGAGGGAGCGCAATGGGGATTTTTGATTCGGCAGTAGGATATTTTGTCCGCGGAGGCCTGTGTATGTGGCCTTTGCTGTTTTGCTCACTGGCAGTTATATTTCTGGCGGTGGAGCGGTATGTGTATTATCGGCAGGCAATCTCCGACACGAAATTTGTGATGATGTTCTGTAAGGAAATGACACGGGGAAAAGTTTCTGAAGCGGCAGGGCTGGCGGAAAAGGAATCAGGCAGCGCTGCAAAACTGGCAAAGGATATTTTGTCCGAAAAGGACAGCCTTGGTCAATCACTTGAATCTGTTACCTATGAAAAGACGGATCGTTACCTGAATCAGCTGTCGGCCCATCTTGATTATTTAGGGGTTATCATCGGGCTTTCTCCTATGCTTGGGCTTTTAGGGACGATTACCGGAATGATGGGAACTTTTTCTTCCATGACGGGACAGCTGCAGAATACGGCCGGTGTTACCGCCGGATTGGCTGAAGCGCTGATTACGACTATTTTCGGATTGGTTATTGCGATTGCGGGCATGCTGGTACATGCGTATTTGAACGCGAGGTATAAAAAGGCGATGCTTGATCTGGATGCGGTGGCAGATGCCCTTATCTCCGGACTGTCCGGGAAGTGAGGGGGCATTATGAGGAGAAGACCGAGGCAGGCGGATAAAATGCCGGAACTGATGATCAGCCCCATGCTTGACCTTATATTTCTGCTGCTTGCATTTTTTATCATCAGTACGATGTACATGACGGAAGTACGTACTATTTCTATTGCGCTTCCCGCGGCGCAGAATGCGGAAGTCGTGCATAAGAGCAGCAGCCTCGTCACCGTAAGAAAAGACGGCAGTTATTGGTTGGATGATAAAAAAATGCCTTTGGACGCGATTGTGGCGGAAGTGAAGAAAAGAAGCGGCGCTGATGAGAATTATTCCGTTGTTATACGTGGGGAGAAAGAAGCGGCTTATGACAAGGTCATCCACGTTCTCGATCGGTTTAAAGCATCCGGTATTACGAAGTTTGGGTTAGCAACGGAGCAGGAGGCAGGCGGATGAATGACCGGCAGAGGTATACGGTCGGCATTGCCGCTGCTGTTCTTGTCCATTTATTTGCCGCTGTCATGCTGGGACTGTTCGGTGTGAAATATATGGAAGTTCCGTTTCGTGGGGAAGTATTGCAGGTATCGCTCGATGCGGGCGGAGGAAACCGGGGCGGGGGAGGCAGCAAAGGAAAAAAGGCGCCGGCGGCAAAATCATCTGAAGCCCAAATCAATGATACTGCCGAACCTGTGGAAATGCCTAGTGAAGAAATTAATGAAAAGGTACCGAAAAAAAAGCCGGAGCCGCAGGACAGAGCGGATAAGAAGAAAACGGAAGACACCACAAATACGTCTGTTTCTGATACCGCAGCAGAAGATGAAGGGACGGATACACAAGGCGACGAAAGCGGCAGCGGCGGAGGAACAGGAGATGGGGAAGGCGCCGGTACGGGCGACGGCAGCGGAACCGGTACGGGTGAAGGTGACGGCAATGGAAGCGGGCCGGGGGCCGGTGTTCCTATTACGCCGCCGACAGTGATCAGCAAAGTACTTCCTGTTTATCCGCCGACTGCAAGGGTAAAAGAAACGACGGGGGTTACTTATGTAACGGTCTTAGTCAATACATCAGGGACGGTTGATTCTGCTTATGTGACGCAAGGGTCAGGAAGCAGTGTCTTAGATGCAGCGGCTGTTGATGCGGCTTATCAATGGACATTTTCTCCTGCACTTGATAAATATGGGGTGCCTGTCCCCTGCCGGATTACATTCCCGGTAGAATTCAGATTGAATTGAGGAAATGCTTTTATACCAATGATTAAGATACCGGCATGTTCCGCTTTACGTGCCTGCCTTGTATGGCAGGGCCGTGAACTGCATTTTATCATGCTTTGCGGTATGTGGATTACGCCTCGGTTTGTTTGGCGCCTGAAAATAAAAAACGATTATTTTTTTAAGGATATACCTATGCTATAATAGGACAAGGTATATCTTTTTATATTTTTCGACGTACCTTATTAAATAATAGAAGGAATTAGGATGTCAGCTATAGAAGAAAAGCTGGAAGTTGTGAAAAAGCGGATAGCGGCTGCGAAGGCCCGTTCTCCTTACAGGCAGGACGTGACTCTTGTGGCGGTGACGAAGTTTCATCCATTGGAAGATATGGAGGAGGTTCTCCGACTTGGCGTGAAAGAGGTGGGAGAAAACCGTGTGCAGGAATTGGAAGACAAACGGAGCCGTTTGAAAATGCCTGTTGTCTGGAACCTGCAGGGACATCTTCAAAAAAATAAAGTGAAAAAGGCAGTGGCGGCGGCTGATTTGATCCAGTCCGTAGATTCCGTGGAAATCATGGAAGAGATAGATAAACGGGCCGGGCAGGCCGGCAAAGTGCAGGATGTGCTTCTGGAATTTAATATTTCCGGAGAAACAAGCAAGTACGGCCTGCCGCCGGAAAGTCTGGACGAAGCTGCAGCGAAGGCGGGAATGCTCCCGCATATCCGTGTAAAAGGTCTGATGTGCATGGCGCCTATGGTGGAGGATGTGGAAATGACACGTCCTGTATTCCGCAGGGCTCATGAAATGTGGGAAGTACTGAAAACATATTTTCCTAAAGGACAGGTTTCTGTTTTATCCATGGGGATGACCCGGGATTTTGAAACGGCAATAGAAGAGGGCGCTACGATGGTACGCGTCGGCACCGCCATTTTTGGCGAGCGGAATTATGCAAATGGGAAAGGAGAAACAAAATGAGCTTACTGGATAAATTTAAGGAACAGTTTACAGATCGTGATGATGAATACGAGGATGAAGAATACGAAGAAGAGGGCACGTCGATAGATACGGCGCAGCCTGTTCCTCCCCGTCCGGCAGCAGGCCGTGCGGCAGTAGCGACCCGCCAGGCGAAACCGTATACCATGGTGGTTGTGAATCCGAAAGACTATCAGGATGCCGAAAAAATCGGGAATCATCTGAAGGCTGCCCGTCCGGTCGTAATGAATATGGAAAAGACTGATGCCGATGAAGCACAGCGTATCGTGGATTTTATTCAGGGTGTGATGTATGCTTTGGACGGGCGCATTGACCAGGTTTCTGAAAACATTTACCTCTGCGCGCCAAATAATATGAGCGTGTCCCGTGAGAATTTTGCGGCATTTCCGAAAGCGGAAGCCCCCGCATGGGATTCGCAGGCCCCTAAGGCATAATGTCATTTTTTTCGAAGATCTCCGAGCTGTTTTATGATCTTTTTGTTACGGAGCCGGAGGAAGAAGAGTATATAGATTCTGCGGGAGAAGACGGTAAAGAGGCGGGTCCCCGTATGGCAGGCGCGCTGCCTGCGAGGGCTGTCCGTCCGTTGGATGCTGTCATCTTCGTTCCCCGTGCTTATAGTGATGCCCGCCGTGCGGTGGATGCCATGGAAAAAGGACTTGTAGTTCTTGTGGTTCTTGGCAGCAATGTGGATGATGAAACGGCGAGCCGTTTTGTGGATTTCATGAGCGGTGCCGTTTATCTCGGCAAGGGAGAAGTAGAACTTCTGAACGGGCAGGTGCTTTTGTGCGCGCCATCGGCGGTGCATATTGAGATGGACAGCATGCCCCGCCTTGCGGGGATTCCTTTGTGGAGAGGTCCGGGCGTATGAAAAAGATTATGATGATCGGCTGCGGCGCTATGGGCGGCGCTATACTTTCAGGGTGCCTTTCCAAAGGCCTCTGGACGAAAGAAGAAGTATACATTAAAGCAAGCACGGAAAAGTCAACGGTGGAAAAGGCAGAGCGATATGGCGTATCTGCAGCTTCTCTGAAAGATATCGGAGAAGCGGATTTTGTCCTTTTGGCAGTAAAGCCCGACATTATCCCTTTTGTTTTGGAAGAAATAAATCCGTACCGTCCGAGGCGGGTGATTTCTGTTGCGGCGGCAGTGACAGCAGCGACCTTGGAAGCCGGCCTTCCCGAAAAGACGCCGGTGATCCGTGTCATGCCGAATACTCCCGCTTCGGTTGGGGAGGGTATGACAGCTATTACAGCAGGGCGGTACGCTGACGAGGATTTTATCGAAACGGCAAAAGAAATATTTTCCGCCCTGGGGAAAGCGGCAGTGGTTTCCGAACGCCAGCTTGACGAGATGGGCGCTTTATCAGGAGCGGGGCCGGGATACGTTTTCGTGATTATTGATGCATTGGCGGATGCCGGAGTGCGCGCGGGACTTCCGCGGAAGCTGGCAGTTGAAGCGGCGGCGCAGACTTTGTATGGCGCAGCCAAAATGGTGCTGGAAACAGGAAAACATCCCGCCGAACTCCGTGACGGGGTGACAAGTCCCGGTGGTACGACGATTGCAGGCATCCATGCCATGGAAGCGCGCGGCATCCGTGCCGCCCTCATGGACGCCGTCATGGCGGCTCTTGCGAAATCTGATGAAATGGGCAGAAAATAATGAAAGACAGAGAAAAAATTCTCCGCTACTTTTCCGCAACCGGAGAAGAAGCGAAAGATATGGCGATCCGTCTGCTGGATATTGCTGATTCCGTGGACAGAGGCCGGCCATTTGCCGTCGGCCCCTTTATGTCTCCTTTTGCGGCGCAGGTCGGACAGACGATTGCGGCTCACATGAAAACGGTGGCGGTGAAAACTTCCGGCGGATATCATGAAGCGGAACGGATCCGTGTCGCATTTGCCCGTAATGACTATGACGGTCCCGTGGATTTCGGACTGACCGCATTGAAAGTGACCTGGGATGACCGATACAGGCTCATCGGCCACCGTGATGTCCTGGGGGCACTCATGGGGCTCGGTATCGACAGGGCAGTTCTGGGAGACATCCTCATGCAGGGCGCGGGATGCCAGATTGTGGCAGACAGTTCCATGGCGGAATGGCTTAAGAGGGATTTTCTGAAAGTCGCCATGGTGTCTGTGCAGATAAAAGAAATATCTCTGGAAGAATTAGAGCCGCCTAAAAAGACAGCCAGAGAGGTGCGTGCCACAGTCGCTTCGCTTCGGCTTGATGCGGTCGGCGCGGCAGGATTTGGCATTTCCCGCAGCAAAATGGTACAATGCGTAGAGAGCGGTCGGACGGAAATTAACTGGCAGCCTGTGAAGAGCGCGTCGCAAACCGTAAAAGCAGGAGATGTTATTTCCATCCGCGGCAAAGGACGGATTGAAATCAGGGAAGTCACGGGGATGAGCCGGAAAGGCCGGACAGGGCTCCTGATTGACCGTTATAAATAAGAAATGAAACCGTTGATATGAAACAGGAGGATTATTTATGATTACACCGATGGATATCCATAATAAAACGTTTTCCCGCGGACTGCGGGGGTACAGCCAGGAAGAAGTGGACGCATTCCTGCAGGAGCTGGCAAGTGACTATGAACGTATTTACCGCGAACATCGTGAGATGGAAGAGGAGATGGATACAGTCAAGACGAAACTCCGCAATTATGAAAAAATGGAATCTACCATGTCCTCCACTTTGGTCATGGCGCAGGAAACTGCTGAAAATGTGAAGAGAAACGCACAGAAAGAGGCGGAACTGGCAGTTCGGGAAGCGCAGAATGAAGCCCATCATATCATTTCCGATGCGGAAGCGGCCCGCCGCAAACTGAACACCGATCTGCTCAAAACGGAAGGCGATGTCAAGATCTATATTGAAAAGATTCTGGCCAATTTCAAGTCGGCGATGGCTCTCATCGAATCTGCAAAGAATACGCCGGAGCCGCAGATTGTAAAAGCGCCGGAAGGACAGGACGAGGAAATGGAACTGCCCATCGAAGCGCTGGATGACCGTTCTGCCGATCTTTTTGAAGGAGAAGTAAAAGCTGATACAGCAGAAGCGGAAACTGATGAAGCGGAAGATGAAACACAGCAGGCTGTATCTGAAATATAATAAGGAATGAAAAGGAAGCGGTTCTTACAGGACTGTTTCTTTTTTTCAGGAAATATAAAGCGGCTCTGATAATATGGCTTTTGTTATTAATCGGGCAGATTTCTTTTTATGTAAAAACGCTGTCTCTCCTGATGGGGAAACAGCGTTTTGCACTTACTGCTTTTTATTCTTTTTTAGAAGGCAGGTTGCCGTGCAAACAGCTGCCGCCGTTCCTGCCGCAAAGAGGGCGGCCTGTCCCCACTTGCGGACGTTGTCGAAACGGACTGCCGTTTTTACCTTATCCAGGGCAGTGACGGGACGCCTCGCGGAAACGGTCACGCATCCCAGTTTTGTATCGATTTCAATGTTTGTGAAACCTGCTTTGGTAAGAATAGCGGAAAGCTCTTCCGTTTTGTAGAGAGTCATGCCTTTGATGATTTTCGGGTACAGATTGTCGAGAAATCCATAGCCGTCCGCTTCATTTACGATGAGGAAGGTGCCGCCCGGCTTCAGCACCCTTTTGATTTCTTTCAGTGTGTTTGGCAGATTGGGCCAAAAGTATATCGTTTCAAAGGCGGTGATGACATCGAAATGATTTGCGCCGAAAGGAAGGAGTTCGGCGCTTCCTTCATAAACGGAACACCGTCCTTCCGCAATGGCATCGCGGTTGCGCATAAAAGAATAATTCACGCAGTCCGGTGAAAGATCGATGCCTGTCACGTGACCGCGGGGAACTTTCTTTAAAAAGCGGGACAGGTTGATGCCGCCTCCGCAGCCGATGTCGAGGATTTTTTCATTACCGGCAAGATCCAGATGGGAAATCCCCCAGAGGGACACGGGAGTATGGAAAATATTCATAGAGGCAATCAGCAGCTTTCCGGCGGCGCCCTGCGGGTTGGCAAAAGCGGGAAGTTTTTCGGAAAAGTTCATTGTGGCGCTCCTTTCTTAAAACAGGAAATGATATATCTTTATTATAAGTGATTTTTCCGCCGGATAACAGGGAAGGGACGTAATTCTGCATAAAGTGAATAATGGCGCCAGCGGAAAAACAAAAATGCAGTCAAAATCATCCTGAATTGATTTGGCAAAAAGCAGTTTTCTAAAACAAAGAAACAAAAATATTCCGAAACAAGGTTGATTATTTATTCATATAACCGTATAATATATCATATCTCATAAAAAGAAATTATATGAAAATCAGTTGATGAAGAAAGGCGGCATGTAAAATGAATGAAATTAAAAAAGTGGTTCTTGCCTATTCCGGCGGATTGGATACGTCCGTTATCATTCCGTGGCTGAAAGAGCATTATAACTGTGAAGTTATTGCCTGTACGGTCAATCTGGGACAGCCGGAAGATTTTGATGCGATTCATGAAAAAGCGCTGAAGTCGGGGGCGTCTGTGGCAGAAACGCTGGATGTGCGCAGGGAATTTATTGAAGAATACGCCTACAAAGTGTTGCAGGCCGGCGGGAGATATGAAGGCCGGTATCTTTTAGGAACGTCTTTTGCCCGTCCGCTGATCGGCAAGTGTCTTGTGGATATGGCAAAGAAATACGGAGCGGATGCCATCTGCCACGGTGCCACCGGCAAGGGAAATGACCAGGTCCGTTTTGAACTGGCTGTGAAGGCATTGGCGCCTCATATGAAGATTATCGCTCCCTGGCGCCTGTGGGATATGAAATCCCGTGAAGATGAGATGGCTTATGCAGAATCGCACAACGTGCCTATTGATAAATTTGATGAAAAGCAGACGGAAGAAGAAAAAGCGGCGCAGAAATATCCCTACTCCATGGACTGGAACATGTGGCATCTCTCCCATGAGGGGGATGATTTGGAAAATCCCGCCAATCCGCCCCACAAAGATATGTACCTTGTCACCTGTGATCCCGAAGACGCTCCTGATCAGCCGGAATTTGTCACCATCGAATTTAAGGAAGGAAAACCGATTGCTGTCAACGGGAAGGAAATGAACGGCGTGGAACTGGTCAATACGCTGAATGAAATCGGTGCAAGGAACGGCATCGGCATTGACGATCTTGTGGAGAACCGCCTGGTGGGCATGAAATCCCGCGGCGTATATGAAAATCCGGCAGGTTCTATTCTTTTCTATGCCCACAGCGAACTGGAACGCCTTTGTCTGGATCGCGCCACCCTTCATTTTAAGGAAGTGGCGGCCGTCAAATACAGCGAACTCGTTTATGACGGCATGTGGTTCGCCCCTCTTCGTGAAGCACTGCAGGCATTTGCCGATGAAACTTCAAAGACAGTGACGGGAAAAGTATCCCTCCGCCTGTATAAAGGAAATATCCTCTCCAATGGCGCGGAAAGTCCGTATTCCCTCTACAATGAAGAATTTGTCACATTCGGTGAAGATGAAGTATACAACCAGGCGGACGCGGAAGGTTTCATCAACCTCTTCGGGCTGCCTCTCACCATTCGTGCGCTGATGAAGGAAAAGAATGAAAAATGAGTGAAATGATGTGGGGCGGCCGTTTTCAGAAGGCGGAGGAAAGAAGCGCGCTTGATTTCAACGCTTCTGTTTCCTACGACTGCCGTATGTATAAAGAAGATATTGCCGGCTCGCTGGCTCATGCGTCCATGCTGGCGGATTGCGGCATTATTTCCAAAGAGGATCTGGAAAAGATTACCGGGGGTCTTTTGAAAATAAAAAAAGAAATAGAGGACGGCCGGTTTGAATTTTCCGTAGAACTGGAAGATGTCCATATGAATGTGGAAAAGCGTCTGACCGATGATATCGGCGATGCGGGAGCAAGGCTCCACACGGCAAGAAGCAGGAATGACCAGTGCGCCGCAGATCTCCATATGTATATGCGCCGGCATATCGCAAAGCTGGCGGAGAAGCTGATTGCTGCCGAAGAAGCGCTGATAGGTGTATCTGAAAAATACAAGGATGTCATCCTGCCCGGCTATACCCATATGCAGAGAGCGCAGCCCGTGCTTTTCGCCCATCATATGATGGCTTACTGTGCCATGCTGCAAAGAGATTTTGAAAGGCTCACCGGCTGCTATGAAATGGCAGATGTTTCGCCTTTGGGCGCCTGCGCTCTGGCGGGGACGACTTATCCCACCATGCCGAAGGAAACGGCGGAGAAACTTCACTTTTCAAAATGTTATGGAAACAGTTTGGACGCAGTTTCCGATCGTGACTACCTTATCCAGTTTCTTTCCTTCGCATCCATTTGCATGATGCACCTGTCCCGCCTGTCGGAAGAATTGATTCTGTGGAGCACCGGTGAATTCGGATTTATTGAGCTTGATGACGGATACAGTACAGGCAGTTCCATCATGCCGCAGAAGAAGAATCCCGATATCTGCGAACTGGTCCGCGGGAAAACAGGACGGGTATACGGACATTTGACGGCGCTCCTGACCGTGATGAAAGGACTTCCTCTTGCCTATGACAAGGATATGCAGGAAGACAAGGAAGGCGTATTTGACGCCATAGACACACTGGGGTTCGCTTTGGATATTTATGCCGGCATGCTGGGCACCATGACCGTCAACGGCGCGCGTACGAGAGCCGTCTTGGAAAATGACTTCTCCAATGCCACCGATATGGCTGACTATCTGGCAAAGAAAGGGCTTCCTTTCCGCCGTGCCCATGCGGTGGTGGGAAACGCGGTGGCTTACTGCATTGAAAACAGAAAAGTGCTGCTTGCCCTCACCATGGAAGAGTTTAAAAAGATGAGTCCTCTTTTTGAAACCGATATTTACGAAGTCCTTCAAATTGAAAACTGCGTGAAGAACAGGGACAGTTACGGCGGTACCGGACCGAAGCAGGTGAAGCGCCAGCAGCGGGAAGCGAAAAAGATAGTCAACAGGCAGAAAAAACTGGCAGCAGAATGGAAAGAAGCGAACGCGTTTATAGAATAAGAATGGGAAGGAAAATATCTTTATAAATGATTTTGCATCAGGCCCTCATGAGGATGAGGGCTTTTAGCATGGCGGAATGAAGAGGGCGGACCAAATTGAATATGAATCGGAAAATATAATAAAATTTTGCCTGAATATATATTTTTGATATAAAATTGTATTGAAATAAATTTGAATGAAATTAATACAAGTATAAAAAGGAGAAAAATGAAGATCGCACTTCTTCATCTGGATGTGGCGGAAGGACCGGAAACAAGAAACAGAAGAAGTATCATTTCTGCGGCGGGAGAGGCAGTTTCCCGTGGAGCAGACTGGATCGTCACGCCTGAAACGGCGCTTCAGGGATATTTCTTCTATGACAACAATGGGAAGCTTCCTTCCTTTTCGGAAAAGCAGCTGTCCCGGTACCTGCTTTTTGCCGGAAGGAATAAAGCGGATATGTTTCTTTCCGCGGCAGAATATGATGAAAGGGATGGAAAGGGATATAATTCCTGTTTTGTCATAAACAGGGAAGGAAAGTTTCTGGGGAAGCACAGGAAGATGTTCTCCCACCGGAAGGGATTTGAACGGTGGCTGTCTCTGGGGGGAGAGACCCATGTGTTTAACATAGGCACGCTCCGGGTGGGTCTGCTTGTCTGCGCAGATTCCTATTACGAACAGCCCTGTTTGGAAATAAAAAAGAAGAAAGCGGATATGGTACTTGTTACAGCGGCCTGGCCGCCGGGAAAATGCTGCTCCGATCCTGTGTCTGTCTGGGAAACCTGTTCAAAATTATGCGGTGTTCCGGTCATTGTCTGCAACCAGACGGGATATCATGAAAGAATGGATATGAGAGAAGCGGAAAGCGCGGTCATCGTGGAAGGACAGCGGCTTTTTACCTATAAAGGCGATCCAGCGGTTTTATTTTGTGAGTGGGATGAAGGGAAAATGCAGCTCCGCTCAAGAGCGTTTGAGGTGGTGCACGTAAAATGAAAGAAATAGAATTGTATCGGTTAAGTACAGGTGAGAAAATCGTACATGTCCCTGAAACACGCAGCATCGTAGTCCGTTTTAATGCTCCTAAAAAGGTCTTGAGCACTTCTCTCTTGAATGGCGGATACAGAGAAGATATCAAGGGGTTTTTCAACTATACTTGCTGTGGGCCCGGTTCCTGCATGAGCCTTGAAAAATATGAGGAGCATCTGGGAAAATGTGCAGCAGTTATGGGGCTTGATCCTGCCCGCTCCACGGGAATCGGCACGGCGGCACGGATGGAGAACGCGGCTATCGTGGAAGAAACCTATGAAGAACTTAAGGTGGCAGCCTGCGTGACGGCAGGAGTGGAAGGAAACGCAGGGTGCGCAGGAGATCCGGCGGGATATTACGGGGCGGGGGCGCGTCCGGAAATATACAGGCCGGGAACCATTAATATCCTGCTTTTTATCAATGCCGATATGCCGCCGGGGATATTAACCCGCGCGCTGGTCACCTGTACGGAAGGAAAGACGGCGGCGCTTCGGGAACTGATGGTGGGGAGCCGGTATTCGGAAAATCCTGCCACAGGAACGGGGACAGACTCGACAGTCATCATTTGTGATCCGAAATCACCGCTTTATTTCCGCAGCGCAGGGAAACATAACAAACTGGGGGAACTGATCGGGAAGACGGTCAAAGAGGCAGTGAAAAAGGCATTAGGGAATCAAAATCATCTCTATCCCTCTACACAGCACAGCGTGACAGAACGGTTGAGGCGGTACGGGGTGACAGAGGAAGTCCTGTATTCGTATTTCAGGGAATATAAAAAAGACGGCATTGAAGAAGAATGGCGCCATCTCTGGCGAAAAATAGACCGGGGCAGCGAAATGGTATTCATATCATCTTTCCTGGCGGAGCTCCTCGACGAATATCGGTGGGGACTGGCGGGAAATGAAGAGGTATGCCGCATGGCAAAAAAGCTCCTGCAAATGACGGAAGAAGCTTATGGCATACAGTCTGCATTGGTGGAGATGAAATCGGCTGAAGATATAAAAGATGCTTTTTGCCGATTGGCAGTACAGGCAGCTGTAAAGAAGAAGGGCATTTGAGCATAACGGTCAAACAGATAAATCTATCAGGTATAGGCAGTTTATCGGTTTGCCGCTAAAGATCAGAAGCTGATAATATATTCTTTATGTAAAGTGTTTTTTCTTGACAGACTGTTTTGTTTCTTATATAATCATTCCGGTATGGTGATGATATGTTTTTAGAAAATATCGTACAGAAAGGCGAGCTGCTTGATTGCTACGGCGCTTTATTGACCGTGCGGCAGCGGGAATGCCTTGAGCTTTATTATAATGAAAATCTCACATTGGCGGAGATTGCGGAGTATTTCCATATTTCCCGCCAGGCAGTGCATGATGCCATGCGCCATGGGGAGGAGCAGCTGGAAAATTATGAAGCGGCGCTCCATGTGGCGGCTGCACGGCTGAAGCGTAAGGAAGCGGCAGAAGAGATTTCTCTGCTCTTGTCCGATACGGCAAGAGAAGAAGCGGCGCCGCTTTTAAAAGTATTGACAGATTGAGGTGGACGGATGCCTTTTGAAAATTTAGGGGATAAGCTGCAGTCTGCTTTTAAGGATCTACGGGGAAAGGGCAGACTTTCTGAGAGCGATATCGACAGCGCGCTCCGTGAAGTGCGTCGTGCTCTTCTGGAAGCGGACGTCAATTTCAAAGTTGCAAAAGATTTCATTGCCCAGGTTCGTGAAAAGGCGGTAGGTGAAGAAGTTTTCGGGAGTCTGAAGCCGGACCAGACAGTGATCAAAATCGTCCGTGATGAGCTGACGGAGCTCTTGGGCGGTACGCAGAGCAAGATTACGATGTCGTCCTCCGGATTGACAGTGATTATGCTGGTGGGGCTGCAGGGTGCCGGTAAAACGACGACAGCAGGCAAGTTGGCCCTCATGCTGAAGAAACGCGGCAAGAAACCTCTTTTGGCGGCGTGCGACGTGTACCGTCCCGCGGCAATCAAGCAGCTGGAGGTTCTCGGACAGCAGGTGGATGTTCCCGTATACCGCATGCCTGATAATGTGGACCCTGTCCATATCGCACGGTACGCAGTGGATGCGGCAAAGTCTTACGGCCGGGACGTTATCATTCTTGATACAGCGGGCCGGCTGACAATTGACGAAAAACTTATGGCGGAACTTCAGAATATAAAATCCGAAGTCCATCCCCATGAAATCCTTCTTGTCCTGGATGCTATGACAGGACAGGATGCGGTAACGACGGCCGGGACATTTGATGAAAATCTCGGTATCGACGGCACAATCCTGACGAAGATGGACGGTGATGCCCGCGGCGGCGCGGCTCTTTCCATCAAGGCAGTTACCGGCAAGCCGATTAAAATGATCGGTGTCAGTGAAAAGCTGGACGGCGGTTTGGAAGATTTCCATCCTGACCGCATGGCAGGACGTATTCTTGATCTGGGCGATTTAGAATCTCTCTTCGAACAGGCCCAGAGAAATATGGATCAGGATACGCTTAAAGAAGGCGCGAAAAAAATCCAAAAAGGCGAATTTTCTTTGGACGATTTCCTGAAACAGCTGAAACAGATCCAGAAATTGGGTTCCATGTCTGGTATTTTAAGCATGATTCCGGGAATGGGGAAATATAAAGAGCAGTTGAAAGATGTTGATCTCAACGGCAAGGAGATCAGACATATCGAAGCAATTATTCTGTCTATGACCCCGGCAGAGCGGTCGAATCTCAATCTGCTCAACGGCAGCCGCAGAAAGCGTATTGCTGACGGTGCCGGCGTGAAAATCCAGGATGTCAACCGCATGATGAAGCAGTTCAAGGAAATGCAGAAGCAGATGAAAAAGCTGAAAGGCAGGAAGATGAATCCTCCGACAGGCGGTCTCGGCGGTTTTGGGGGATTCGGCGGATTTCCGGGCATGTTCAGATGAAAGCGGCGTAAGCCTGAAATTTTTTGCAGGAATACCGGCCTGACCGCGCTGCCGGAAAGGCCGATTATTTCATAAATCAAGTAAAGAACTTATGATTTCAAGGAGGTGAAATTATGTTAAAGATTCGTTTGACCCGCATGGGCGCAAAGAAAAATCCTTTCTACCGTGTAGTTGTTATTGATTCCAAGGAAGCCCGCAACGGTACTCCGGTCGCGACTGTAGGCTGGTATGATCCGGCTAAGGCTGACGCCCCTGTCAAGCTTGATGAAGAAGCAATCCTTTCCTGGCTTGGCAAAGGTGCACAGCCGACTGATACAGTCCGCAGCCTTCTCCGTAAAAATGGCATCATGGCAAAGTTTGCTGAAGCGAAGAAATAAGGGAGGCGCGCTATGAATGAATTGGTGGAAAATATCACCAGGGCTCTTGTGAAGAACCCCGACGCCGTCTCTGTGAACGTTGTCCATAAGGGCAGCCTGGAGATTTATCAGATCCAGGTTGCCCCTGAAGATATGGGCAAGGTGATTGGCAGAAAAGGCCGCATTGCTAATGCAATCCGAACAGTGGTAAAAGCAGGGGCTTTAAAGGAAAATAAAAAAGTCGCTGTTGACATTCTGGAAGAGGTACACTAATGGATGAAATTCAGGTTTTGATTCCTGTCGCTGTAAAATCTAAGCTGACAGAGGCATTAAAGACAACTTTGCTGAACCAGATCAATCAAAATATCAAGAGTGTTGAAAATGACATGACACAGCTTGAATTTGAAGCTAACGCGAAACTGGCGGAACAGGCAAAAATCAATATGCAGGCAGTAGCTCCTCTCCGCGCCCAGTATGACGCGCAGAAAGCACAGATGATCCAGGTAAAGGATAAACTCACTGCAGATAAAGAACATCTGGAAAAACTGACTATTGGCGCAGAATTGCCACGCCAGCCGCTTAACCGCCTTGTGACTCTTCATATCGGTGACGACATGAATGCTGTCGCCGGGGGAGAAATTCTGGTGGAAGACGGAAAGATCATCGCTTTCCGTGAATGATATGAATTCCGGCAAATGGATTACTGTCGGCCGAATTGTTGCCCCGCATGGCGTGCGGGGTGATTTGCGTGTCCTTCCGGAAACGGAACGGCCGGCCATGTTCAAAAAGCTGAAAAAACTTTTCCTTGGCGGCAGATCCTATGATGTACGCGCTTCCCGTCCTCATAAGAATGTATACATCATTCATTTGGCAGGGGTGGAAGACCGGAACGGAGCGGAGCCGCTTGTCGGTACGCCTGTGGAAATACCTGTAGCGGAATTACCGAAATTGCCGGAGGGAGAATATTATTACTTCCAGCTTATCGGCCTGACAGTGGTTTCCGATACGGGGGATACTGTGGGGACACTCACGGAAATTATTGAAACCGGCGCGAATAACGTATATGCGGTAAAAACGGCGGAAGGAAAGGAAATATACCTTCCCGCCATACCGTCCTGCGTCCTTTCCGTTCAACCGGAGGAAAAGACGATGACGGTGCATTTACCGGAATGGGAATAAACATGAAAATAGATATTTTATCTTTATTTCCCGAGTTTATAGAAGCATTCTTCCGACAGAGTATGATTAAACGCGCTCTGGACGCGGGGCTCATAGAGATGGCGGTGACGGATCCGCGGGAGTTTTCCCACAGCAGGCATCATCAGGTGGATGATACCATCTATGGCGGCGGTGCGGGAATGCTCATGCAGTGCGGGCCGCTTTTTGAAGCCTGTGAATCTGTACTTCCTCAAAAGGGGCCGCGGGATCGGGTGGTTTTCCTGTCTCCTGCCGGGATCCCTTTTACCCAGGATAAAGCCAAGGAGCTTTACTGCAGTTATGACCATCTGGTTCTGATCTGCGGGCACTATGAAGGTGTAGACCACCGTGTGGAAGAATACCTGGCGGATGAACTGATTTCCATTGGAGACTATGTCCTTACGGGAGGAGAGCTTGGCGCTATGGTTATTTCCGATGCGGTTGCCCGTATGGTGCCCGGTGTCCTTGGAGATGCGGGCAGCGCGGCAGGCGATTCTTTCTATGAACCGATTCTGGAATATCCCCAGTACACGAAACCTGTGGATTATCGTGGCTGGAAAGTGCCTGAGGTGCTTGTGAGCGGCCATCATGCAAATATTGCCCGCTGGCGGCGGAAAGAGGCGCTTCGGCGGACCCTGAAATGCCGTCCCGATCTTCTGGCAAAATTACAAATGACGGCGGAAGATAAAAAGCTCATGGCGGAAATAGCCGGGGAAGAGGAGGAATCATAGTGGCGCCCGTGTATATAGGACTTGTCCATTATCCGATTTATAACAAACATATGGAAGTGGTTACGACCGCCCTTACGAACTATGACCTTCATGATATCGCGCGGACGGCGAAAACATATGGCGTACGCACTTATTTCATTATCCATCCCATCGAGAGCCAGCGCGAAATGGCGCTCCGTATCATGACCCACTGGAAAACGGGCGGCGGGGTCCATTATAACCCGAACCGGAAAGAAGCTTTTGAAGAAACAGCTCTTGTACCGTCTCTGGAGGATGCTGCCCGGCAGATAGAAAAAGACTGCGGAGAAAAGCCGATTATTGTGACTACGGATGCCCGTGTCTACCCGAATACGGTTTCTTACACGGACATGCGGAAGAAAATCCATGAAGAGGAAAAACCTGTTTTCATTCTTTTCGGGACAGGCTTCGGCATGACCAGGGAAATGATGAAACAGTTTGATTATATTGTAGAACCTATATATGGTGCCGGCAGCTACAACCACCTCTGTGTGAGAAGTGCCGCTGCCATCATCCTTGACCGCCTTTTAGGCGAGCCCTGGTGGAATACAAAGGAGGGGAAATAATTATGTCCGGACATTCCAAGTGGGAAAATATCAAGCGCAAGAAAGGCAAGACGGATGCCATCCGCGCGAAAATTACCACAAAAATTTCCAAGGAAATCACGATTGCTGCCCGTATGGGCGGCGGAGATCCCGTAGGAAATATGCGTTTAAAATTGGCTTTGACAAAAGCAAAGCAGAACAATGTGCCGAAAGATAATATCCAGCGCGCTATTGCCAAAGGTGTAGGCGCCGCTTCCGGTGCGGGCTTTGATGAAATTACTTACGAGGGGTACGGACCCGGCAGCGCGGCGGTTATCGTTGAGTGCAATACGGATAACAGAAACCGTGCGGCGGCGGACGTACGCCATGCCTTTACCCATCACGGCGGCAGCATCGGTACGCCGGGCTGTGTGGCGTGGATGTTCAAGAAAAAAGGCATAATTGTGGTGAGCAAAGAAGCCGCTGATGAAGATACCCTCATGATGATCGCTCTTGACGCAGGTGCCGAAGACGTCTCGACAGACGGAGACAGTTTTGAAATTACGACGGCTCCTGAAGATTTCCTGACCGTTTCCGAAGCACTGGAAAAAGAAGGGATTGCCGTAGAAGCATCGGAAGTGACCATGGTTCCGGATAATACGGTTTCCCTTGAAGGCGATGCGGCGGACGTCATGAATAAGCTTACCAGTGAACTGGAAGAATTGGATGACGTACAGGACGTGTACACCAACGCAGAACTTCCGGAAGATATGGAATAATAGAAAGCACAGGTTCAAGCCTGTGTTTTTTTGCGCGGAAAAGCGGAGTTGACTTGGTGTCAGCAGATTTTGCTGCTGACGGCACTAAAAAAGAACCCTTACGAATATTTTCATTCATAAGGATTCTTTTCATTTGCTTAGAAATGGTAATTCAAGCCGACACCGAAGCCGTCTTCGCTGGAGGTCTTATCTCTGTCATAGTAGGTGTAGTTCACGTCAAGGTCGAAAGAGGTGGGAACGAGGCCAAGCCGGAGACCCACTTTATATTCTCTTTCCTCAGAAGATAATTTCAGTCCGCCATACGCATCAAGAGGACCTATGACATTTGTTCTTCCTTCCAGAAGTCCGTAAACTTTTGCGTCTCTGTCATAATAATTTCTGTTGCCTAAACCAAGGTATACATGGCCCAGTTTATACTTGGCGTAAATATCCGTTTCATTTCCGCCATGATTCCAGTGTCTGTATTCCGCACCGACAATAACTTTACTGACAGGCGAGATTTCGATATGGGCGCTGTGGATACCGTCTTTTGCTCCGTTGTAGCCATAGCCGACTTCCGTTTCCAGAACCGGTACGCCGGGAATCAGCGCCTGGGCAGAATATGCTCCGCTGAATACGGTAAGCACCGCTGCCGCGAATAACAATTTCTTCATAACAGTCTCTCCTTTCTGCAGATGATCTTTTCTCTATTATAAATCAAGAATAGAAAAAATTCCATCTAATATCTTATAGAATTTGGGCATGGGTTGGACAATCCAATCGCTCCCCTGATAAAAGGAACGGCTGTTTATGGAATGCAGGTGTCGTTCTGTATTATAAGGCAATCGCTCTTGCGAAATGTTCTTTCAGGACCTTGACGGATGCCTGGAGTTCTTTTTGCTCGTCATCTGTCAGATGCAGCTCAATGATGTCTTCCACGCCGTCTTTTCCGATTTTGACGGGAACGGAAGCAAAACTGTCTTTTATGCCGTACGGACCGTCAAGGTAAACGGAGCAGGGGAGGATCTTGTGTTCATTATGGTAAATCGCGCGGACCAGCTCTGCTGTCGCCGAGGTGACGCCGAATTCAGTGCAGCCTTTTGTCGTATTTTCAATATATCCTTCCTTGTGGACTTTGTCGAGAATGACTTCTTTGGCGTCCATATGATAAAGCCCCGGTTTTTCTGCGAGGAGTTCATCGATCGGTTTGCCGGCGACTGTTACATGGCTCCAGGGAATCATGGAGCTGTCCCCGTGTTCACCTAAGAGATAAGCGGTGAGGGAGCGGCGGTTTACTTTCAGCTGGGTAGACAGCTGCATCTGCAGCCGGGCAGAGTCGAGAGCCGTTCCCGAGCCGATGATTTTTTCCTTTGGCCAGTCCAGTTTGTACTGGAGGTATTCGGCGATAATATCACAGGGATTGGAAATGGAAATAATAATTCCGTCAAATCCCGATTCTTTAATGAGCGGAATAAATTCTTTGCTTGTGGCGACGGCGCTGTCCATCATGTCAAGGCGTGTCTGTCCCGGAAGACGGGGTGTGCCTGACGCATTGATGAGTATATCGGCATCCTTCATGTCGGCTACGGTGCCTGCGTACGCCTCAAAATGATGGGGCTGGTAACTTACTGCGTCCAGCAGGTCAAGTGATTCGCCATGGGCCTTGTCATTATTAATATCATAGAAAACCACTTCGTCAGCCAGTCCCTGCACTGCGAACTGGAGTGCCAAGTGGGAACCTACGTTTCCCGCACCGATGATGCCGATTTTTCTTGTTTTAATTGTCATTTCTTCTATCCTCCTGTTTCTCCTTCATGAATGATCATTCTTTTGGATCATAATTTAAACCAATTATACTCTTTCAAACCGGATGAGGCTACCTTCTTTTAGCAGCGGAGGAATATGTTTGGTAAAAAGGAGATGATTGCGGGAAATTGCAGGACATGGCATAAAATATTCCCAGGCAGTCAAACGGATTACAAGGATATCGTTTTAAAATTTTTGACAATCAAAATTCTTTAGGTCATCAGCACATTCTAAATGATCTAATTACTCTATAATAAATTGATTACCATATGTTGTGTTTTAAAAATATATTGACACAAGATATTGAATAGAATAATATAGATATATAAAATAACCGAAATAGAATCGGTGAAATAAAGAGAGGGTATTGATTATGGAACATTGGTATGACAATGAAATCAGCCGGGGTATCTTAGCGGCGAAATATTATCATGAAGGCGAGACGACGCCGCAGCAGTTCATCGACAGGGTAAGCTCCGTATTTAAGGGGGATTTTCGTGAACGTATGAAAAAATACATCACAGACGGAGATTTTTCTCCTGCCGGAAGGACGCTTTATGCGGCAGGTTCGAGGGGCAAATTTAAAGTATCCATGTCAAACTGCTATATCCTGCCGTCACCGGAAGATAATCTGGAATCCATTTTTCATTCCAATTATGAAATTGCCCGTATTTTTTCCTATGGCGGCGGTATCGGTATCAATATTTCCAATCTCCGTCCTGCAGGAAGCCGTGTACATAATGTGGCACGTACTTCCACCGGTGCCGTTTCTTTCATGAAAATTTTTAATACTACAGGCGAAGTGATCAGCCAGAACGGCCGCCGCGGCGCGCAGATGGTGGGACTCAACTGCAGCCATCCTGATATTTATGAATTTCTCCATATCAAGCAAAATGAAGAAAAGCTGTCCAGCATGAATATCAGCATTCTTTTTACTGACGAATTTATGGAAGCTGTGCGGGACGATAAAGAGTACACCCTCCGTTTCCATGTAGAATCGACCGGTGAAAATATCGAAAGGACGATCCGTGCCCGTGATTTCTTCCGTGAGTTTTGCGAAACCCAGTGGGATTGGGGCGATCCGGGGGCGCTTTTTTCGGATCGGCTGAATGATTACCATCTGCTTGCAGGATATGATGAGTATCAAATTGAAATCACGAACCCCTGCGGCGAGTTCGGCGGCAACGCGTACAATGCGTGCAACTTGGGCAGCATCAATCTGTACAACATGATTGATGATAAATTCGGCAATGCACCGTCTTTGAATGAGGAAAAATTCAAGCAGGCGGTTTATGACGGCATTATTGCTCTTGACGAGATCGTCTCTTACGGTTATGAAACGCAGCCTCTGGATGAAAACAGAACCTGCATTGATGACTGGCGCTCTTTGGGGCTGGGACTCTTCGGCGTGGCCGATGCACTTGTGGCGATGAAGCTGGCTTATGGAAGCCGGGAAGCAAGCGCATTTATGGAAAATGTGATGAAGATCATGCTCCTTTCCGCGCTCCGCTCTTCCTGTGACAGGGCAAAGATGAAAGGTACTTTCGGACGTTACCGCCGGGAAGCGACGGAGAAATCGCCGATTATACAAATGGTAAAAGAGCTGGACGGCGGTCTTTATGAAGATATCCGAACTTATGGTCTGCGGAACGGTACGCTCCTTGCCATCGCGCCGACAGGAACCATTTCCCTTCTGATGGGAAGTTTTTCCGGCGGCTGTGAACCGCTTTACAAAATTTCTTATGAACGTTCCACACACAAGATGGAAGAAGTGAACGGCAGTTTCCGCGTGTATGCCCACAGTGTAAAAGATTTGCTCCGGTACCATTATCTGCCATTGACTTTGACGGATGATGAAATACGGGAAAAGTTCCCCTGGGTCATTGAAAGCCATGATATTTCCTTTATGGATCGTGTAGCTATGCAGGCGGTCATGCAGAAGTATGTGGATAATTCCATTTCCAGCACGGTGAATTTGAAAAATGACGCCACGCCCGAAGATATCTACGATATTTACCTGGCGGCATGGGAAAGCGGATGCAAAGGCATTACTGTTTTCAGAGACGGATGCCGCCGGGGAAATATTCTCGGCGTTGCCGCAAAGGAAGAAGAGAAAGCCGATGGACCAAAGCCGGCAGAAGGGCAGCCGGTTTGTCCCGAATGCGGCGGAAAGAATATCCGTGTGGAAGGCCATTGTGCTGCCTGCAGTGACTGTGGCTGGTCCGCCTGCAGTGTCGTATAAATGAAATAGAACAGGAAGATTCCGTATGAACCGGCGGGCGTTTTTGCATGGGAAAATGAAAGGAACTTTAGCGTTTCTTGTGAAATCAGACGCAGAATTATATAATTAAAGAAGACAAACCGGGAATCAATAGTGAATGAAAATGAAAAGACTGGAGATATAAGCTTTAGTAAGGAGAGGATTCCCGGCGGAGAGATTATCCGTAAACGGAAAAGGAGGACTCACTGATGAAAGGTTATGCAATGCTCAAAATCGGCTCTGTAGGCTGGGTTGAAAAAGAAAAACCCGCCTGCGGCGCCATGGACGCTATCTGTAAGCCGCTGGCTATCGCCATCTGCACTTCTGACGTACATACCGTATGGGAGGGTGCTGTCGGTGAACGGCATGACATGATTCTCGGGCATGAATGCTGCGCGGAAGTGGTGGAAGTCGGCGCGGATGTAAAAGATTTCAAGCCGGGCGACCGTGTTCTTGTTCCCGCAATCACCCCCGACTGGAATTCGCTGGAAGCCCAGGCCGGATACGCGATGCATTCCGGCGGCATGCTGGCAGGCTGGAAATTTTCTAATTTTAAAGACGGTGTGTTTGCGGAATATTTCCATGTGAATGATGCTGACGGAAATTTGGCGCACTTGCCGAAAGAAATTAATGTGGTAGATGCGTGCATGCTCTCTGATATGGTTCCTACCGGATTCCACGGTGTGGAACTGGCCGATGTGCAGTTTGGCGATGTGGTGCTTGTCATCGGCATCGGCCCTGTGGGGCTCATGGCGGTTGCCGGAACGAATATGCGCGGCGCTGCCCGGATTATTGCCGTAGGCAGCCGCCCCGTATGCGTAGAAGCGGCAAAGAAATACGGGGCATCAGATATCATAAATTATAAAAATGGCCCCATTGAAGACCAGGTCATGCGGCTCACCGACGGTAAAGGTGTGGATCGTGTCATTATCGCGGGCGGTACGGTGGATACATTTGCGTCCGCAGTGAAAGCATTGAAGCCGGGCGGAAAAATCGGTTCTGTGAACTATCTGGGAAGCGGAGACAGTATCCGTATCCCCCGTGTGGAATGGGGGGTAGGCATGGGGCATAAAGCCATCGTCGGCGGACTTATGCCCGGCGGCAGACTCCGTATGGAAAAGCTGGGCGCCCTTGTGGCGGCAGGAAAACTGGACGTAAGCCTTCTTTCCACCCATGTATACGAAGGCTGGGATAAGCTTCCCGAAGCGCTTCAGATTATGAAAGATAAACCGGCGGACGTGATTAAGCCGGTAGTGGTTCTGGAAAGATAAGACAGAAATAAAAGGGACTGTTCCTCACAGGCAGTCCTTTTTGCTTGGAAAATTTTATATACAAATTAGAGTATATACTCATTGAGACAGAAATATATTTCTTAAAATGATTGGAAACAGATGGATGAGTTTTTGAATCACCGATAAAAACAGAACCGATAAAAGTGTCAATTTTATTTTCATGATTCTTGTATCTTGTAAATGCATGAATAAACGTCTTGTGCTTCTGAAATCGGGATAGATGGTGATATATAGTATACTAATTCACAGGGAACATATATAATTAGGACATAAAAACGAGTACCGGGAATGGACAAAGGGGGCAGAGCCTGTTGTCGTTCCCGGTATGGCACGGAAAGGGTCAGGAAGTGAATAAACTTAAATCTTATGCAGTTAATCAGCTGAAGGTTACGCGGAATACATTCCGTGATCCAATCATTGCGGCAGTCACGGTTTCTATGATTGCGGTGCTCCTTATTTTTGTGGTGTGGCCCCTGCTGGAAGTCGTGAAGCAGAGTCTTGTGGATACGGCAGGCAATTACAGTTTCCAGGCGTATAAAAATATTTTTACGATGCGGGAAACATACAAGGCTTTTTGCAACACCATTATGCTGGCCGTTATTGTGGGTGTTCTGGCGACGGTGATCGGGTTTCTTTTTGCCTACTGCACGTCCCACCTGCAGATCCGCGGGAAAAGAATATTTAATCTGATGGCGATGATGCCCATGGTGTCACCGCCGTTTTCTGTGGCATTGTCCATTATCATGCTTTTTGGCAGCCGCGGTCTGATCACTTACAATCTTCTCGGCTGGACAAATACGAATATTTACGGGCTGAAAGGCCTGATTTTTGTACAGACGATTTCTTATTTTCCTATCGCCTTTCTTCTTTTGGCCGGCATGCTGCGGTCTATTGACTCCTCTATTGAGGATGCGGCCCGTGATCTGGGTTCTTCTAAATGGCGTACATTCAGTACGATTACGGTTCCTCTTGTCCGTCCGGGGATTGCCAATGCGTTCCTTTTGGTGTTTATTAAATCGGTGGCGGATTTTGCGAACCCTATGGCTATCGGCGGGAATTTCTCCACACTGGCGACGCAGGTGTACCTGCAGGCTATCGGGAGTTATGATGTGCAGGGCGGCGCGGCGGTGGCCGTTGTCCTACTGGATATCGCCATGATTCTTTTCATTCTTTCCAAATACTGGGTGGAGAAAAAGACCTATGTGACCGTGCTGGGAAAAGCCTCCCGCGAGAGGGCGATGATTAAGGATCCCGCCGTGGTGATTTCGGTGGCAGGTTTCTGCTTCCTTGTGACTGCCGTGGTGCTGGCGATTTATGTCCTGATTCCGATTGCTTCTCTGATAAAAATGTGGGGCGTCGATTATTCATTTACTCTTGCCCATTACAAATACGCTTTCGAAGTGGGACGGAACGCGATCCGGGATACTACGCTTCTGGCTGTTGTTTCCACGCCGATTGCCGGTATTCTTGGCATGATTGTCGCGTACCTTGTGGTGCGGAAGAAGTTCATCGGCAGAGGCTTCATTAATTTTGCGTCGCTCCTCAGTATTTCCGTGCCGGGTACGGTTATCGGCATCGGATACATATTGACATTCAATGATTATCCTCTCCAGCTGACAGGCACGGCAATCATTCTTATTGCAGCGTTTGTCATCCGTGCGCTGCCTATCGGTATCCGTGCCGGGGTTTCCAGCCTGCAGCAGATTGACCCCGGTATTGAAGAAGCGGCGGCTGACCTGGGATCCAACGCAGGCCGCGTATTTACCACGGTGACGCTTCCTTTGATTAAAAGCGCTTTCTTTGGCGGTCTTGTGTATTCATTTATCAGAAGCATGACGAGCATCAGCGCGGTCATCTTCCTGGTGTCGGCCAAGTACAGTCTGCTTACTGTTCTTATTCTGGACCAGGTGGAAGATAACCAGTTCGGTGTGGCGTCCGCCTTTTCAACGATATTGATCTTGATTGTATATGCGGCCATTGTGGGAATCCAGCTTCTTCTCGGACGCTTCGGCTCCCATAATAAAGAAACGGCAAGTGAAGGAGAAATGTGATGGCAAAACAGGCAAGCATAGAATTGAAAAACTTAACAAAAGAATATGTGACGCATGAAGGAACCGGTACGTTCCTCGCGGTAGACCATATTAATGTAAGTATAGGAAGCGGTGAATTTGTAACGCTCTTGGGGCCGTCAGGCTGCGGAAAAACGACGACACTCCGCATGATTGCCGGATTCGAATCTGTTTCCGGCGGAGATATCCTTCTGGACGGGATCCGGATCAATGAAATGACACCGGATAAGCGGGATTCTTCTATGGTATTCCAGAGTTATGCCTTATTTCCCCATTATGATGTGTATGATAATGTAGCATATGGTCTTGTAAACAAAAAAATGGATAAGAAGACCATCAGGGAAAAAGTCATGCAGATGGTGGAACTTGTGGGACTGAAAGGGCTGGAACACCGTATGCCGAATCAGCTTTCCGGAGGCCAGCAGCAGCGCGTGGCTCTTGCCAGGGCGCTTGTCATGGAACCGGCTGTCCTGCTCTTTGATGAGCCTTTATCTAACTTGGATGCGAAACTCCGGGTGTACATGCGCAAAGAGATAAGAAAAATTCAGCAGCGGATCGGCATTACCAGCGTGTATGTCACCCACGACCAGGCGGAAGCCATGAGCCTTTCCGATAAAATCATCATCATGAATAAGGGGCATATCGAACAGGTGGGAACGCCCCATGAAGTATACCAGCATCCTGCTTCCCGTTTTGTTGCCGATTTCATTGGCAACGCCAACTTTGTGGAAGCAAAAGTGAGTGAAGGGGACAGTGAAGGGGAAATGATTCCCGTCCGTATGTTAAATGAAGATTTTAATGTCCATTATGCCGGACTTCCGGTGAAAGCGGGGGATACGGTACAGATTGTTCTCCGCCCTGAAGCGATCAGGCTGGCGGACAGCGGCGACGTGGAAGCGGAGGTGATTTCTTCGACTTATATGGGGGCTGTGCAGGAATATGTCGTCCGTGCCGGTGATAAGGAACTTGAAACGGAAGAGTATAATCCGGAAGGGAAGCATATTTACCGGCCGGGAGATAAAGTATGGCTCCGCATTCAGCGAGGCGCGCTCCACGCCGTGGAGAACTGAACGAAACTTGGATACCCGGCACGGGTGTTTGAGTATAGAGGAAAGAATTCATTTTAAGGAGGCATTTTGATGAAAAGTATTTGGAAGAAGGCGGCACTTGCCGTTCTTGCAGGCGCTATGGCATTCAGCTTTACAGGCTGCGGAGGGGAGAAGAAAGCGGAAGCTCCGGCGGCGAAGAAGGAATCAAAAGAAATCACCGTATACATGGGAGTCGTAGAACAGTCTGCGAAAGTGGTTGCCAGCGAATTTGAAAAAGATACGGGCATTAAAGTGAACTTTGTCCGTATGAGCGGTGGGGAGACCTTGAGCCGTATCCGCGCGGAAAAGAATAATCCCCAGGCCAGTGTATGGTATGGCGGTAGCGCCGATTCTTTCATTATGGCGAAAAAGGAAGGGCTCTTGGAAGCATACAAGTCGCCCAATGCAGAAAAAATCAAACCGGAGTTTAAAGATGCGGATGGATACTGGACAGGCATTTATCAGGGCTATCTCGGCTTTATACTCGACGGCCGTTATTTTGACGAACATAAGCTGCAGCCGCCGACATCATGGGATGATTTGCTGAAGCCGGAATTTACCGGCCAGATTGTCATGGGGAATCCGGGCTCCGCTTCTACCGGTTATGTAGTAGTTTCCGCTATCGTTCAGAGCATGGGTGAGGAAAAAGGCATGGAGTACCTTGCCAAATTGAATAAACAGGTTAAGCAGTATACCAAGGCAGGCGCGGCTCCGGCACGCAGCGCGGCTCTTGGCGAAGCAGCCATCGGCATCACTTATCTCCATAACGGGATCCGCCTGATCAAGGAAGGCAATACGAACGTCCGCCTGTCGCTGCCGGAAGAAGGTACTGCTTATGAATTGGGCGCCGTAGCGATTATTAAGAATGCACCGGATATGGAAGCAGCAAAGAAATTTGTCGACTGGGCTCTTACCAAGAAAGCGCAGGAAATCGGACAGCATAATAATTCCTACCAGTTTCTCACCAATCCGGAAGCAAACCCGCCGGAAGAAGCTATGAAATTTAAGGATGCGAAACTCATTGATTACAACTTCCAGTGGTCCGGCGATAACCGTGCCCGTCTCCTGGAAGCATGGAACAAGGCAGTGAAAGAATAATGGGAGCAAAAGGAAAAATAGGGCTGATCGGTCTTGCCGTGATGGGTGCCAATCTGGCGAGAAATCTGGCAGGGCATGGTATTTCCACGGTCGTTTATAACCGAAGCCGTGACAAGACGGAAAATTTTCTTAAAGAATTTGGAAGTGACACGAACCTTTCCGGCGCGGCTGCTTTGGAAGAATTGGTCAATTCTCTGGAAAAGCCGCGGAAGATTATCCTTATGATCAAGGCGGGCGAAGCGGTGGATGCCATGATAGCAAAACTCATTCCCCTCCTTGAAAAAGACGATATCCTTATTGACGGTGGGAATTCCTTCTTTGAAGATACCCGGCGTCGGAGCAGGGAAATGGAAGCGCTGGGGGTTCACTTTGTGGGCATGGGCGTATCCGGTGGTGAAGAAGGGGCGCTCCACGGCCCCAGCCTTATGCCCGGCGGCACCCGCGAGGCCTACGATGCTCTTGCGCCGATATTGAAGGCGGTCTCGGCGAAGGCGGAAGGAGAAGCCTGTGTGGATTACATGGGTCCTGATGGTGCCGGACATTATGTGAAGATGGTTCATAACGGCATCGAGTACGCTGATATGCAGATGATTGCCGATACATACTTTGTGATGAAGAACGTTCTTGGCATGACGGCGGAAGAGATGGCGGATACCTGGGAAACGTGGAATAAAGGCGAATTATCTTCTTACCTGGTGGAAATCACTGCCCGTATTCTGCGGAAAGCCGATGAGATGACGGGGAAGCCTCTGGTGGATGTCATATTGGATGTGGCGAAACAGAAGGGAACCGGACGGTGGACAAGTATGAGCGCTTTGGCGCTTGGTGTTCCCGCTCCGACGATTACGGAAGCCGTTTTTGCAAGAACTATGTCTTCACAAAAAGAGGAAAGACTGGTGCTTTCCGAGCGGTACCGGGATCTTGCTTTTGAAGGAACGGAAGTGGACCGCCCCGCTGTGCTTGAAGACTTGCGGCAGGCTCTTTACGCGTCTAAGATTTGTGCTTATGCCCAGGGCTTCAATCTTCTTGAAGAAGCGGGGAAAGTATACGGCTGGGATCTGCAGATGGGGCGCATTGCAAAAATCTGGCGGAGCGGCTGTATTATCCGCGCCCGTTTCCTGGATACCGTAAGTGAAATTTTTGAAAAAGAAAACGGCATGACCAATTTGCTGGCAAGCGGATATTTTTCCCAAGTTCTTTACGGCGCCCGCGCGGGCTGGGGGCGCATTATTTCCCTGGCGGTGGAAAGAGGCGCGGCTGTTCCCGCTCTCTCCAGCGCGCTTGCTTACTTTGACTCTTACCGTACTGCACGGGGAAGCGCGAATCTTCTTCAGGCACAGCGTGACTGTTTCGGTGCCCACACGTATGAACGCATTGATAAGGAAGGAGCTTTCCATACCGACTGGATGAACTGAGTAAGGAAACTCCATGAAACAGCAGAAAACGGCATTTCTCACAAGATTATTTGCGGGGAATGCCGTTTTGGGATGGGAAAATAAAGACGGAAATTATTTATTGTTAAATTATATGGCTTCAGGGGATGACCACAACTTTTCCAAATCCGGTGCGGCTTTCTAAGTAACTATGAGCCTCCTGTATATCGTCAAGGGAAAAGACACGTTCCGGATGAATAATGATGTTGTATTGTTTAATATAGTCAAACATTTCCTGTATTTTTCCGGCATTTACATTTCCTGAATAAAAAGAAGACAGGTACGCACCGGAAGGGATATCCGTAATCGGATCAAAGTTTTCAAGATACCATTGGTTGCCTAACTGGCCGACACTGCACAAGATGCCGCCATCGGACATATAGCGGAACGAATCCTTAATTGTCCGCGGACCTATAAGCTCCAATATCCGGTCAAACGACTGCCCTTTTGCAGAAAGTCTGCCGTCATCATCGACAAGGCTGGTGTCGTAGCCGAGAGAGGTCAGCAAGGATGCTTTTCTTTAGTCCGTGATGTGCCGGATATGTGGATATGTGGAAATTTTGCCTTTATCAGTTTTAAAAATGCGAGGCCTACGCCGGAGGTGCCGCCGCGTACCAGTATAGATGAATCTGCTTGGATACGCAGGCTTTTCAAGGCGCCAAAGGCTGTATAGCAGGATTCGGGAATGGCTGCCAGATCAGGCCAGGGCAGATTGCTGGAAACAGGGTAAATTTGTTGATTGGGGAGTAATGTGTATTCAGCATAGCTGCCGTCAAAGGCGCGTCCCATTTCGCCCATGAAAGAAATGACCTTGGTTCCTGTGGGCAAACGGAAAGGATCTGTTGATTCCGCGATGGTTCCTGTACATTCAATGCCCAGGATGCGTGGGAAAGAAACTGTCGGTGACAATCCTTTGCGTGTAAAAATTTCAGAGTGGTTAAGGCCGAATCCTTTAATTTTTATAAGCGACCAGCCTTCTTTCACAGAGGGGACGGGAACCTGCCTGATTTTCAGCTGCTGAGGACCTCCTGCTTCATAGATGACGGCTGCTTTCATATACATATTTAAATCTCCTTTCTGAGGAGTAATAGAGAATCATGGATGGGCGGACATTTCATGATTACTATATCAGGCCGTTATTTTTCAGATATTCTATGGCGACATCACGGGCTTTGCGTTTATTAACGCGGACGTCATAATTCATGGCGCTCATTTCTTCCTCCGTAATGCGGCCGGATAATTGTTCCAATATTTCTTTCAGTTCCGGATGGGCGTCCAGGGTTTCCTGTCTCATGAGAGGGGCACCCTGATAAGGCGGGAAAAGCTGTTTGTCATCTTTTAACGGGACAAGGCCGTATTGCTTTAATTCACTGTCTGTGGAGTATGCGTCCGTGATTTGGATGATGCCTTGCGAGATGGCTTGGTAGCGTAGGGCCGGTTCCATTGTGCGTACTTGAAGATGGAGCCCGTATAAAGACGCGAGCCCGCGGTTTCCGTCTTCTCTGTCATTGAATTCCAATGTGAAACCTGCAATTGCTCGGTTTTCTACTTTGTGCAGATCAGAGATGGATGTGAGGCCGTTTGCCTCTGCATAAGAACGCGGGACTGCGACAGCATAAGTGTTTTGGTATGACATAGGCTCAAGATATGCCAGGTTATCCTGTATTTTAATTTCATCACGAGCCGCTTCATATACGCTGCGTGCATCATGGCCGAGAGGCGGTGGCTCTTTTAGGAGGCTGGAAGTTATTGTTCCCGTAAATTCCGGGTATAAGTCAATATTTCCTGCTTTTAATGCTTCATAAAGGAAGGCGGTCTTTCCAAAATTCGGTTTGAGTTCAACGGCTATATTTGTTTTTCGTGTGATCAGTTCCTGATACATATGGATCAATATGTCCGGCTCCGGACCGAGCTTGCCTGCAATGATAAGTTTGTCATGCCGGTGGGAAAAAGAGACGAAAGAAAGCATGAGAACCAATATAAAGAAACATAGTACAAGAAAAGACTTTTTTAATGAGACATGCTCCAATATATGGATGCCGTAACTAAAAATAATCGCGAGCAATGCGGATGACCCCGCACCGATAAGAATGAGAGCACTGTCATTGTGGTCGATACCGAGTAATATGAAAGAACCGAGACCTCCGGCCCCAATCAGGGCTGCCAATGTGGCGGTGCCGATGATCATGACGGATGCTGTGCGGATTCCGGAAGTGATAACCGGCATAGCCAGAGCCAATTCATAATTTTTCAGCTTTTCCCATCTGTTCATGCCAAGTGATTCTGCTGCTTCATCTAATACGGGAGGAATTTCCGACAGGCCGGTGATCGTATTCTGCAAAATTGGAAACAGAGCGTAGATGATCAGCGCTGTCAGTGCAGGCAATGTGCCGATACCGAGAAATGGGATCATAAGTCCCAGAATGGCAAGAGATGGAATTGTCTGAATGATTCCTGTGATTTGCAGAACCGTCTCCGCACAGGATTTTTTTCTGGAAAGCAGGATTCCCAGCGGGATGGAAATGAATATGGCGGCCAGAAGCGCGCTTAAAGAAATCTGTACATGCTGCGTCAGTGCGAGGAGCCAATCTTGGATACGCCCGGTGAAAACGGTAAAAAGATTATTCAAAGCCATCACATCCTCTGCTAAAGAATCGGGCGACAAAATCATTTTCCGGCCGGCTTTTGATTTCATCCGGTGTTCCGGTTTGAATGATTTCACCATGGTTCATAATGCACAGGCGGTCTCCCAGATAGGCAGCCTCTTCCATATTGTGTGTAACAAAAACAATGGTCAGCCCCAATTCGTGGTGGAGTGTTTTTATAAGATCCTGCAGCTGCCGGCGGGAAATGGGGTCTAATGCGCTGAATGGTTCGTCCATAAGAAGAATTTCCGGCTTGCCGATGATAGCACGGATGATGCCGACCCTCTGCTGTTCTCCGCCGGATAATTCATGAGGGTAACGGTGTGCATATATTTTCGGATCAAGACCGACTTTGGATAACAGCTGTGTAGTTTGTTCTTTCCGGATTTGCTTTGGCCATTTTTTCATAACCGGTACAAGTTCTATATTTTCTGCGACCGTCAAATTAGGGAAAAGGGCGATCTGCTGCAAGACATATCCCGTATTGAGCCGTAATTCGCGAAGCGGATAGTCTATGACGGATTTTCCATTTAATAATACATCTCCTTCTGTCGGGTCAATGAGACGGTTAATCAGTTTCAACAGGGTCGTTTTGCCGCTGCCGCTTGGGCCGATGAGAACAAAAAATTCTTTGTCCTTGATGGAAAGGCTCTGATTTTTTATTACGGTACGCTCTCCGTAATCTTTCCGGATCTGCTTTAGTTCAATCATGTATTCTCCTGTGGTGGAAAAACATCAAAAAGTCCTGATTTTATGAAAAACATTATATATCCGGACAGATTTCTTTTATAAGACGCATAAATTCCTGTGTCAGGATATCTGTAAATAAATGTGTTGTTTCGATCAGTGTTTGCTGCTGCTTTGCCGACAACTGGGAAAATGCTTTCTTTTCTGCCTCATCCATGGGGTCAATGATAGAGGCGGCAAATTGTCTACCTTTTTCTGTCAGCATGATCAGTTTTTTTCGTCTGTCTTTCGGATGGACTGTGCTTTTAATATATCCTTTCTTCGAAAAATTTTTAATTACTGCGTTGACCACCTGTTTGGTGGAATATGTATGGCGTGTAATTGTTTGCTGGGAAATACCTTTCGGATGACGGTAAATCCATAGGAGGATTAACAGTGATTTTCCCTGAAGACCCCGCTTCCGGGCATAATCTTCATAAAGAGAAAATTGATGGTCCCGTAAACGGGCATACATACGGTGGTTTTCTATTGTTAAAGTAGAATAATCGGTTTGGATCATTATTGTGTACCTGAAAGCAAAACAAGATAATATAGTAAAAATATTTTACTATAAGTATAAGGATCATGAAAATATCCGTCAAGGCATATCTAATCTTCTTGACGAATGCGACAGGGGAGATAAGCTGTTTTCAATGAACGGCAGAGAGAAGGATGCATCGATTTGCTGCTGGTATTTTCTTTTCAAATTGCAGCAGGCAAATAAAAAAGCACAGTCTTTATAAAATCAGGACTGCTGCTTTTTTCAATAATAAGAAAGTATAAAAAATTTTGTTCTTTTAGTAGTTAATTTCCTTCCAGCCGGGTGACACCGAGCGGCGGGGACTGGAGGAAGACGACGTCTTTGTTTCTCTCCTCCAGCCAGCCGGCCTGCCATGCATTCGGGAGGAGGTAGACGGGACGTTCTCTTCTGTCATAAACGACCATGGCGTTGTCGAGACCGATGAGTTCTTCCGGCGGGACATCGCCCTCCGTCCAGCGGGCGCAGGTGTAACTGATCGGTTCCACATTTACCGTGACATTGTATTCCTTTTCCAGACGGTACTTCATGACTTCAAATTGCAGCTGGCCGACAGCGCCGATAATGAAGGATTCCATGATGTAAGGCTGCTTGTAAATCTGGATGGCGCCTTCCTGGGCAAGTTGGCTGACACCGTTGAGGAACTGTTTCCGCTTCATGCTGCTTTCCGGAGAAAGACGGGCAAACAGTTCCGGCGGGAATACGGGGAAGTCGATAAAGGTGACAGGGGATTTTTTTTCACATACCGTATCGCCCACGCCGAGTTCTCCCGTATCGAAGATTCCGATGATATCTCCGGGATAGGCTTTTTCTACAGTCTGCCGCTCTGTGGCGAGAAATTGCTGCGGCTGAGAAAGTCGGAGCATTTTGCCGCTCTGCCGATGGAGTACGGAAGCGCCCTTTTCAAAAATACCGGAACAGATACGCAGGAAAGCAATACGGTCATGGTGTTTGGGATCCATGTTTGCCTGGATTTTGAAAACGAAAGCGGAGAAAGCAGGATCTTCCGGCGCAATGTGTCCTTCCAGCGTTTCTCTTTCTTCCGGCGGCGGAGCAAGTTCCAGATATTTTTCAAGAAAAGTCTGTACGCCGAAGTTTGTCATGGCGGAACCGAAAAAGAGGGGGGTCAGTTCGCCTTTGGATACTTTGTCTTTATCAAAAGGGTCGCCTGCTTCTTCCAGAAGCTCCAGGTCATCTTTGAGGGAACTGAGAACCTCTTCGGAGAGATGGGAAACGATTTCAGGATCGTCTATCCTGCCTGAAATAACTTCCAGCTTTTTTACGCCGTGGGCGTTGTCTTTGACGAAAAGATGGCACAGTTTCTTTTCACGATCGTAGATACCTGTGTAGTCGCCATTAACGCCGATAGGCCAGTTCATAGGGCATGAACGGATACCGAGGACATCTTCAATATCCGCCATCAGGTCGAAAGGATTTTTGCCGAAATGGTCGATTTTATTGACAAAGGTAAAAATGGGAATACCCCGGTCGGAACAAACCTTGAAAAGTTTTTTCGTTTGGGCTTCCACGCCTTTCGCCACGTCGATGACCATGACGGCGCTGTCCACCGCCATGAGCGTACGGTAAGTATCTTCCGAAAAGTCTGCATGCCCCGGGGTATCGAGAATGTTGATGCGGCAGCCGTTGTAATCGAATTGGAGAACGGAGCTGGTGACGGAAATGCCGCGCTGTTTTTCTATTTCCATCCAGTCGGATACGGCATAGCGGGATGTTTTCCTTGCTTTGACGGAACCTGCCAGGTGGATCGCGCCGCCGTAGAGCAGGAGCTTTTCCGTGAGTGTCGTTTTGCCGGCGTCAGGATGGGAGATGATGGCGAAGGTACGCCGTCTTTTTATTTCTTCTGAATCAGTCATTTTGCACCTCAACTAACAATACTCGTTTATTATACAGGAAATCGGAGGATAAGGTAAATGTTTTCCTGAACATGGGCAGGATACATTTTGCGGAGTCTCCTTAGACCGTATTTATGGCCGCATCGGATCTTTTATGGCAAAATCGCGCATGAGGGAAATCATGGATTCGTTTGTGAAAAGGAGCGTGAGTTCTTCAGGCGAGGTGATTCTGTCATTTTTTGTTTTCAGATATGTTTCAAAACGGTTTTGCACTTTACGAATGCGGCCGGAAACTTCCGGCATGATGATTTTCTTCCCTGTAATCTGCTCCATGAGGACGCGGATCAGGACGGGGCGGAAAAAATATTCCATGAAACATGTTTCAATCCAGTAAGAATGTTTTGTTTTTGCAAAACGCGCTGTTTTTGCCATGAACCGCAGGTAAAGATCGAGTCCGTCATCCATGCCGCTCCAGAAATCGCTGAATGCCGTGTCGTAGCCGCCGTCTTCCTGCTTTTCAATAAATGCAAAGGCATCGGCTTCAATGATTCTGATTTTCTCTTTATTTGGAAATTGAGGCAGTATGTTTCTTTTAAAAAGGGAAATGACATCGCGGTTCATTTCCACGACGGTTACTGATTCCACTTCTTCTTTTTCTGATGTCATGAAGGCGTAGTATCCGAGCCCCAGGCCGTAGGTGATTACTTTTCCTTTTGCTGCTTCAATGTCTTTTTCCATAGAACGGATTTCACTGGGGACGACGCTCATCCACACGCGGTTGTTTTCCAGGATGACAGGGAAGGTCATCCGTTCTTTGAAGAACCCCGCTTCCCCGTAGAGGAAAGGGTTTTCTTTTTTGTAACGGGGGAAGGTCTGGAAAAATTCATAAGGAAGATAATCTGCTGTGGTAAGAGCGATGCAGTTTTCCTTATCGGGAGAAATATGGATTCGTTCGTAGTACGGATTTTTTTTCACCGTACTTCTGTCTTGGCAGGTGAGCTGCCCCATGGCCGTCTCCATCATCAAATCGTATAAACGGCTGGGATCTTTTGCTTCGGTGAGATCTGAGTAAGGGAGGAGGGCCTCTTTGTTTTCATAGAGCGAGGTAACTGCTTCTTCCACGACATCGCCGAAGGCAAGGTCCGTGACACGTGCCATAAAGGTGTCGCGCGGAGATGTTTCCGGGGACATGAGCCAGTCTTCATCCACATTCTGCAGGTACAGGCGGTCTTTTATTTCCGAAAGGATGATGTCGTTTACGGTTTCTGCCAGAAGAAATTTGTGCCACAGTACAGCGGCCGCATTTTTTATAGTTTCGTTCTTGAGTATGTCCATCATATGCTCCTCTTTGTATTCTTTGCCTATTATACAGAGATTTCTGCTTTCCTTCCATGCACAGTTTTTCATGAGGATTTTCTTTGGAAAATATTCTAAAAATATATGTAAAATGCTATAATATCTGCAAAGTCTGTGAAATTCAGCAAAGGGGTGAAGGCATGGCTCGCATAAAAGGCGCCAAACGATGGAATGAAATATCATCTTCTCAGTGGCTGTCGCTTTTTGCCGACCCTGCAGTTATGTCGGATCTGATGATGATTATTATTTCTTCTCTGTACCATGCGCCTGATTACACAGACAATGCGAAGCATATCGCCGATACTCTTTCTATGGAATACCGCGCACTGAATGCGGCTGTCGGGTGGGCAGGAAATAAAATCCGTGACCGTTACGAAAGCGGGGCTTTTTTTGAAGAACCGGCGCGGACGGCAGAAAAAAAGAAAGTGCCGCCTGCCGTGGAAGCGGAAAAGGAATTTACCCTTACCGCGGAGGAGGCGGTGTGGGGAAAAGCTCTGTCGGAAATGGCGCCGTGGCAGTATATTTTTGACGGGGAAGAAGATGAGTATGGCGCGTATCTTTGGATACTGAAACCGGAGATGGCTGCAGCTTTCTGCGAATTGGAAGAAGCGGAAGTGTCAGCGGAAAAATCTGTCCGTGAAGCCCTGGCGGCGGATATTTCCTCTTTCGGTACGGAAGGGAATCTTTTTTCTTCCACCGCTGATGAAACAGTAGAGAAGATACGGAAGGTTCTTGAGGAAAGAAGCCGTTTTTTCCGCAAATCACTTTCCGAAAAAGCGGAATGCTGTGTCTGCGGGATTCACCGCCTGTCTCTTTTGAAAGCGGTGCCTTACGGAGAAGGCGGTATGAAACATAAAGGACTGGTTCTTTGTCCGATTCATGCGGCGCTTTTTGCCGCACATCTTATTTCTTTCAGCGACCGGGGAAAAGTGCTTGTGTCTCCATCGGTGACGGAAGAAGAAAAAGAACAATTTGGTCTTACGAAGGGAATGGACGCGCGGTATACTTTCAGCAGAAGGCGTATGGCGGTCCATCGCAGAATTTTTAATCAGAAGGGACGGAAAGAAAAATGATCTTATCCGGTAAAGAAATCGCCCGCCACATAGGTGAGGAAATCATGATTACGCCTTTTAATCCGAAGCGGCTGAATCCGAACAGCTACAACCTGACACTGGCTGATGAACTCATGGTGTACGACAATTATGAATTGGACATGAAAAAGAAAAATACAGGACATCTTTTAAAGATTCCACAAGAGGGCTATGTGCTGGAGCCAAATAAGCTTTACTTGGGCCGTACCCATGAATATACGAAAACCACTTGTTTTGTCCCGATGCTGGAAGGCCGTTCTTCAGTGGGGCGTCTCGGGCTCTTTATTCACGTTACTGCAGGATTTGGGGATGTCGGATTTTCAGGCTACTGGACACTGGAAATGTTCTGTGTCCAGCCGATCCGTATTTACTCGGGTGTAGAAATCTGCCAGATTTATTTCCATACGGTGTTGGGAGAGGCGGAGAAATATATAAGCGGCAAGTACCAGAATAATCAGGGGATCCAGCCGAGTTTACTTTACAAGGATTTTGAAAAGTAGTATACTATTATTAACTTTACAGCACTTCGAGCGAAGACGCTTGCAGCAGACGTTTGGGTTTCCATGCGCTCAGCTGCTTTTTTTATTCCGGAGAGATAAAGAATAGTTTAGCAAGTCCCGGCGGAATAAAATGGCTACAGATAACGTACACGAAGCTGCCGTATCAAAGAGGAATTTTCCAAGGAGGTCTAAGGCTATGAAAAAAGTAATGAAGAAAATGCTTATCGCAGGAATGGCCTGTGTATGCGGTGCGGCGCTGCTGGCAGGATGCGGCGGTGACAGCGGTTCCAAAAGCGGCGGAGAAAAGCAGTTCCTGAATATCGCGACCGGCGGTACCGCAGGGACGTACTATCCGCTTGGCGGCGCTCTTGCTGAATTACTGAATAACAATATCAAGGGCATGAACGCTTCCGCCCAGTCCACCGGAGCGTCTGTGGCAAATGTAAATATGCTCAAAGATGGTTCTGTCGATCTGGCTTTCATTCAGAATGACATTGCTTACTACGCGGTCAACGGTTCTGAAATGTTCAAGGATAATAAAGTGGCCGGCCTCCGGGGTCTTGCGGCGCTTTATCCGGAAACGATCCAGTTCGTGACCACGGCTGATAAAGGGATCAAATCCATTGCGGATCTGAAAGGCAAGAAAGTTGCCGTTGGTGCGGCAGGCTCCGGTGCGGAAGCAAATGCCCGCCAGATTTTAGCCGCTTACGGTATTACTTATGATGATATTGATGAACGTTTCCTGTCCTTCGGCGAAGCGGCCGATGCGCTTAAAGACGGCAACGTAGATGCAGGCGTCGTTGTGGCGGGGTTCCCGACTGCCGCCATTCAGGATCTGGCTGCCAATAAATCTGCGGCTATTATCAATATCGACAGCGATAAAGCAGATGAACTGATGAAGAAATATCCGTACTATACGAAGGTAAGCATTCCGAAAGGCACTTATCCCGGCCAGGAAGAAGATATTCATTCTGTTGCCGTCAAATGTGTTGTCGTTACCACCGACAAGATGGATAACAAACTGGGCGGTGAAGTAGTCAAGGCGATTTATGAACATCTGGACCGCATGAAAGCCGCTCATGCCGTGGGCAAGTACATTACAAAAGATACCGCCCTTGACGGTATGTCCATTCCCATGAATGCGGGCGCCGAACAGTATCTGAAAGCCAAGTAGGGAAATGGCTGAAAGTTCCATAAGACATGGAAAAGAGTGGATGGCGCCGGGGCAGGAAACCGTTGTCATTCACTCCTTGTGTCTGCAGGAAAGATCATTTTATCATCATAAAGGAAAGGAGCGGCTTTTGCCGCATTGCCATGATCAGGAAAAACAAGGGCGGCCGGCTTGAAAACGTTATCGCCTCTGTGGGGATCGTCATTACTGTCTGTATTGCCGTCTTTGGCTACTATATCAGAACGCCGTACCTTTACGGACAGACTTCCGACGGATTTCTTATCCGGCAGGAAGTGGAAGCGGGGACGCCGGTGACTTTGGCATACCGCCATTCCGTACAGAAAACGATGATTTACGAATATCTTGCAGTGAATGAAACGGAAGACGGTCTTATTTTGAAATCGACAAAGTACCAATCCATGGGGGTGGGACTGCCTTTTTCGAAAGAAGACGGTGAATTCCGGCAGGAAGGGAAATGGTTCATCATGGATAAAATGAACCGCCGCTGTCCGGAATTGTCCATCCGGAACGGCGTGACCAATGATGAACACATTATCGTGGGCGATAAAGACTATGCGCTGGCGGAACTCATGCCTCTTGAAAAAGAACTTCATCTCTATGTGGCGCCGTTATGGAAGGCTTACTGGATGAAAAAAGAAATAAGGAGTTGATTATATTGGCCGATTTGGAGAAAAAGGAAAATCCTGCTGTGGAAAAAGGTATGGATGACCATCTGCAGAAGAAACTGAAAGAACTGGATAAAGAATCAAATACGATGGAATACAGCGGCACGTGGGCGAAAGTGATCGCTGTCATCTGTATCTGTTTTTCTCTTTTCCAGATTTATACCGGTTTCTTCGGCGCACTGGACGCTATGATCCAGCGGTGTATCCATCTGTCTTTCGGTATTTCTCTGGTATATCTCTTATGCCCCACTAAACGGGAGTGGATTCGCGGCGGAAGTGTGCATCCTGTCGATTTGGCACTTGCTATCATCGCGGCGATTCCACCGATTTATATTTTGGTGAATTACCAGCAGCTTATTTTGCGGGCAGGAACAGTGACACCTGTGGATACGTTCATGGGAGTGCTGGGGATGCTTATGGTTATCGAGGCGGCGCGCCGTATTGTAGGCCTGCCGATTGTTATTGTAGTACTCTGTTTCCTGGCTTATGGTTTCTTCGGCCGTTATATGCCCGGACCTCTGGCACACCGCGGGCTCACCGTGAACCAGATGGTCGGGCATCTCTTCTATACTACGGAAGGTGTCTTCGGTATTCCCATGGGCGTATCGTCCACCTTTATTTTCCTTTTTATCCTTTTTGGGGCGTATCTTGAAAAAACAGGTCTCGGAAAATTCTTTATTGATATCGCCAATGCCATTGCCGGGTGGGCGTCGGGCGGTCCTGCCAAAGTGGCGGTTATTTCTTCTGCCCTGCAGGGGACGATTTCCGGCTCATCCGTGGCAAATGTTGTCGGATCTGGTTCTTTTACCATCCCCATGATGAAGAAATTGGGATATCATAAAAACTTTGCGGGAGCAGTAGAAGCGGCAGCCTCTACCGGCGGACAGCTCATGCCTCCGGTCATGGGCGCGGCGGCGTTTCTCATGGCGGAATTTGTCGGCATTCCTTACATGGAAGTCGTGAAAGCGGCTATCGTGCCTGCGGTACTTTACTTTCTCGGCGTATTTTTGGGCGTTCATTTTGAAGCGAAGAAAAATAAGCTGAAAGGGACGCCGAGAAATGAACTTCCGCCATGGGTTAAGATCATGAAAGAAGAGGGGCATCTGGCAATTCCGCTGATTGCGATCATCGGGCTGCTTGCTTCCGGGTACACCCCGATGAAGGCGGCACTGGCAGGGATCATTATTTCCATTGCCACCGCCATGCTCCGCGCGAATACACGGATGGATTTCAATGATATTATTGACGGTCTGGTTAAAGGCGCCCGCGGCGCTTTGGGGGTGCTCATCGCCTGTGCGTCCGCTGGTATGATCATCGGTATCGTGACGAAAACGGGAGTGGGGCTGAAGCTGGCGTCTGCTCTTGTCGATGTGGCGGCAGGAAACTTTATGCTTCTTCTGTTCTGCACTATGATTACATCCCTCATTCTCGGCATGGGCGTGCCTACGACGGCAAACTATGTCATTACATCCACTATTGCGGCACCGGCCCTTATCCAGCTTGGCGTGCCGATTTTGGCGGCGCATATGTTCGTTTTCTATTTCGGCATCATTGCCGATATTACTCCGCCTGTGGCGCTGGCGGCTTATGCAGGAAGCGCTATTTCCGGCGGTGATCCGCTGAAGACAGGGGTAAACGCTTCGAAGCTGGGCATTGCGGCTTTCATTATTCCTTACGTCTTCGTTTTGTCACCGCAGATTTTAGGGATTGATGCTTCCGCCGGCAGCATTATTTTGACCACCTGTACGGCACTTATCGGTATGGCGGGCGTTTCGGCGGCGATGATCGGATACCTTGCGGCAAAGACGAATATGTTTGAGAGGCTCCTGCTCCTTGCCGGCGGCCTTATGCTCATTGATCCCCGTCTCATGACAGATGCGGCAGGCATCGGCATTCTTGCCTTTGTCCTCTTTATGCAGTTTCTGAGAAGAAAGAAAGCGGATGGATAATTTCCTACGGTTCAATCACTCCACGCAAAAACCCGCAGTATGTATTGCGGGTTTTTGTGTACCTTATTTAAGAGGAAGAGATTCTTCTCCCATAAGAATCCTTTCCATATCCTCATCTGCCGACTCCGCCCACGGCAGCCGAAGCCTCCGCTGAAATCCCCCCAAAAAGCTTTTCCATA
>OGOK01000116.1_pt1 | contig 77047 bp, 65 predicted proteins | sample 1552661 | NCBI WGS metagenome assembly OGOK01 (sample SAMEA2580172, study PRJEB22360) | human gut metagenome | biome: human gut; feature: human-associated habitat; material: faeces | place: Denmark | collected 2008/2010
TGCAAATTAAAGGATTTTTCCTGTACAATAAAATACCAATTAATTGGTATTTTATCACAAATAACCATTCATGTATTTATTGTTTCAAGGTTACAACGACAGTAGATATTCCACCAGGAACACTGAATCCAAAGGAAATGGCAATTGGTTGTCGTATATCAATATTCTTATTCAATTGAACTTTATATTTGCCTCTTTGTATTTTGCTTATGGTCATAAAACTAAAGTCTATCTTTACAAGTATGCGATTCCTATAATGGAAAGTGGCCTTACTCCCGTCAGGAAGCTCGACAACAGTTATTTCCTTTGACATTATTTCTTTTGCAATCCTATATTCTTCCTGTCCCACAATTATAAATCCATACATATTGTAATCACCGCATGCTATCTGAAAATAGGCTTCAGGGTGTTCCGGTGACAGGTCTATGTGACCCGGGGTAATACTTGGCAATCTGTTTCTTTCTTCATTAGAGCAAGAAAACATTAAAATTATTGTTATACATAACAATAGGTATTTTGTTGTATTCATTATGGCAAATATTTGGTTGTATGAATATTTAAAGCCTCAGCCTTGTACAGGGGGCCATACCATTCCTTCCAACGGGTATATTGAAAACGATCCGCATTTTTACTGAACAATTATTTTATTTAAAAGGCTTTACCTTAACAGTAACCTTTTCTGTTTTATTAGCATGGTTATAAAACACATTACTACAGCTTTGAAAGATGATCAAACATCCGAACAATACAAATACTATTTTCTTCATAAATTATACTTTTTATTTAAACAATCCATATATTATTTCTTGTAACAATCCACCAAAATCCATTTCCACTTTATGCTTTTTAAATTTATAGTAAGGCATTAAGATAGGAGTAACTCCCCCACGTTCAAAAGGATATTCACGATAACCCCTTATACCTAATTCCGTTCCAAAAGAATCTGTTATATCGAAAGCAACACTGCCTCCGTAGTCATTACGGCTGAATGAAGTAACAGGAGTAAATAAAAAACCGCCAAATACATGCAAACTCATTCGGGAATTAAAGGAATAAGAAAGTTTACCCGATATACCAAATGTTTCATCCACATGGCGAGGGGTACTTAACTTCATTGCATGCAATGCAACATCAGCAAATAAATTATCTGACAATGATTTGTTATATCCAATAGCAGCATAGTTAAAAACCCCAATACCAATTAAATTCATTTGGCGTCCCATGCCGTAAACGTGGCCATTCCACAATAGGCCTATTACCCCCGACACATTATATTCCCCTTTATGTAAAGGACTTTGGTCTGTATAAAAGAACGGACCACCCTTCTTAAACTGAAAAGTAACACCAGAATTTGTAAAAATAACAGGATTTTGATATCTCCCAATAGGATATTTAACCGAATCAACTGCAAAATCTTTATTAGAATGCAAATACCGTTCTCTCACAGGATTCATATCACCCCACTTCGACTCTTGACCATATATATCAAGAGGCCACATGATGATCCAAAACAAAACAAATGCTGCAAAATTAATTAATGTAGTCACCTTTTTTCTATACATATTGATTTTCATCATTATGCCCAAAGCATGAAAATAAAAGTATAACACACAAGGGCCGTAAACAAATCTACTATTAACACAATAAAAGAAATCGTTTTTTGCATCTCTGCGATATGTATTTATGCAAAATTATACAACTCTCCTTATCTGTGAAATACCCATTAATTAGTATTTCATTGAGAAAGCAAAGTATACTTTAAAAGCTAAAAGTTATATTCAATTCATAGCCTAAATACTTATCCAATATAAATAATGCGTTTAGCGCCAAGATACAAACAGAATAACACAACATCAACCTTTAAAGGAACTTTATTACTATTATGAAAGACAGAATTATTAGGAGGATTCCCTACTCTAAAAGAGTTAAAAAAAGAAAACGATTTAAATAAATATTAGTATAACAATGTCATCAACGACACAATACCCCTTTGCAAATTATACAACAAATAATAGTTAAGCAACCAAAGACAGTGCAAAGCCCAACAAGTAATAAAAGAACAAAGTATTAAATAAAGCAAAAACACCCAATTTTACTTTTTAGGGTATAAAATTGGGTATTACTCTTGTAATTCACAGATTTTCAACATTTATTGCAGAGATACGGGGTTTAATTATTAATGCTCTAAAAAACTAACGGGAAGAATAAAAAACATATTCTTCCCGTCAAGTAATACTATAACTATATTTTCCAACAGGTTATATTAATATCCAGCATATTATAAGTGAATCAACAAATCTTTTATAAACATATCTCTGTTCTCACAGCTTAAGAGGTAATTCTTTTTTTCTGTTAATATAAAAATTTGTTGATTGGGATTCTTTACATAGGAATAATATTTTCCATAATGGGTACTGCCCATTACACCTATATACCCCAAAAAGCCATTACTTCCGAAATAACGGACATCATTTTGAACACCGTCATAAACAAAAGCGTTCTTAATACAAGAATACGGAATACATTTCTTACCAAACACTCTTTTTATAACGAGTTGATCCTTTTCCAAACATATAAATGAAGGAATCACTATCAGCATGTATATGTATATAGATACAAGAATGGCACCAAATAACAGGCTTGCGATTTGATCCTGCAAAGATTGTAGCATAAAAGTTCTTAATAGAAACATAAGGCCAGTAGTTAATAAGACAATCTTTAATACCAGAGACCAACGCTCCATTACCGGCTGAAATTTTGATTTATATACGCTCATTATATTGCTTAGGTTTCCATTTGTTTAAATGACATTCTCCCCCTACGTTCTTGGTTACACTCAAAACAACAATTCTTACCGGCTGCCGTACAATAATAAGTTGTCAACAATGATAAGGTATTAGGTGATATAAAATTCAGTAATTCCATGGCTAATTATTCACTTAAGAGTTTAAACTCTTTCAAAATATTACTTATATGGCAAATATACTTTATTTTTATTACAGCCAAACGGTTAAACACGAAATTTTAATCTAATTATACAATTTTATCAATGTGAATAACAACTTACAAAATTATAATTTATTGGATTAGAAAGGAAGTAGCATTCATAGCCCTCACATTCTACATTTGTAGAAACAGATTCAATCAAAACAAAAAATATATAATTATTAGCCCTCTATAGACACACTGCATAAGCAGGAAATTTAGAATAGCCTCCAGTTGGAATAATTAAATACGGAACAGCAAGAAACAAATCTTAAATAATACAAAACACCCAATTTTACTTTTCTGGGTGTAAAATTGGGTGTTATTCTTGTAAACAACTGATTATCAATGTTTATTGCGGAGAGACAGGGATTCGAACCCCGGGTACCTCGCGGTACAACGGTTTTCAAGACCGCCGCAATCGACCACTCTGCCACCTCTCCAAAACTCCTTTATCAGAAGTGCTTTCCGTTGAAAGCGGTGCAAAGGTACGAATCATTTTTAAATCTGCAAACATTCTGATATTTTTTTCGCGAATTAATCGTATTTTTGCAGTCCATTAGTAAGAACAAAGATATGATATACCCTCAAAATTTTGAGCAAAAGATAGGATTCGACCAGATAAGGCAGTTACTGAAAGACAAGTGTCTTAGCACTTTAGGCGAAGAAAAAGTTTCAGACATGGGCTTTTCCGAACAATATGAAGTAGTAGAAGAGAATTTAAACCAGGTAACCGAGTTTGTTCGCATCATTCAAGAAGAGGACGGATTTCCCGACCAATTTTTTTTCGATGTCCGCCCTTCACTGAAACGGGTACGGATAGAAGGGATGTATCTGGACGAACAGGAATTATTCGACTTGCGCCGTTCACTAGAGACCATTCGTGATATCGTCCGTTTCCTGCATCGGAACAATGAAGACGAAGAAGAAAGTGATAGCCCCTACCCCAGTCTGAAACGACTGGCGGGAGACATTGCCGTATTCCCCCAATTGATTGGAAAAATAGACGGTATCCTCAATAAATATGGAAAGATAAAAGATAATGCTTCTACAGAACTGGCTCGTATCCGCAGGGAATTAGCCAATACAATGGGAAGTATTTCCCGCTCGTTGAACAGCATTCTGCGCAGCGCGCAATCCGAAGGATATGTAGATAAGGACGTAGCCCCTACCATGCGCGACGGTCGCCTGGTTATCCCTGTCGCTCCGGGACTCAAACGTAAGATTAAAGGAATCGTCCACGATGAATCGGCAAGCGGAAAAACCGTATTTATCGAACCGGCGGAGGTTGTAGAAGCAAACAACCGCGTCCGCGAACTCGAAGGAGACGAAAGACGGGAAATTATCCGTATCCTGACGGAATTCTCCAATGTGTTGCGCCCGTCTATTCCGGAGATACTCCAGTCGTATGAATTTTTGGCAGAAATTGATTTTATCCGTGCGAAAAGTTATTTCGCCATACAGACCAACAGTCTGAAACCCGCCATAGAAAATGAACAGTTACTGGACTGGACTATGGCCGTACATCCCTTGTTACAACTGTCGCTAGCCAAGCATGGGAAAAAGGTCGTACCTTTGGACATAGAATTAAACAAGAAACAGCGTATTCTCATTATCTCCGGTCCGAATGCCGGAGGTAAATCAGTCTGTCTGAAAACGGTAGGCTTATTGCAATATATGTTACAATGCGGCATGTTGATTCCGATGCACGAACGCAGTCATGCAGGTATATTCAGCAGCATTTTCATAGATATCGGTGATGAACAGTCTATCGAAGACGATTTGAGTACCTACTCCTCTCACCTCACCAATATGAAGATAATGATGAAAAGTTGCAATGAACGTAGCCTCATCCTGATTGATGAGTTCGGAGGAGGTACGGAGCCGCAGATTGGAGGTGCCATTGCCGAAGCTGTACTGAAACGTTTCAACCAGAAAAGGACTTTCGGAGTGATTACCACCCACTACCAGAATCTGAAGCATTTTGCAGAAGACCATGAAGGCGTAGTCAACGGCGCCATGCTTTACGACCGCCATTTAATGCAGGCACTCTTCCAATTGCAGATCGGTAACCCGGGAAGCTCCTTTGCTGTAGAGATCGCACGGAAAATCGGATTGCCGGAAGATGTAATCGCTGACGCCTCGGAAATTGTAGGGAGCGAGTACATCAATGCCGACAAATATCTTCAGGATATCGTACGCGACAAACGTTACTGGGAAGGGAAACGCCAAACGATCCGCCAACGGGAGAAGCACATGGAAGAAACGATCGCCCGCTATCAGACTGAAATGGAAGAACTGCAAAAATCACGGAAAGAGATTATCCGGCAGGCTAAAGAGGAAGCGGAACGAATGTTACAGGAATCGAATGCCCGTATTGAAAATACGATCCGTACCATTAAAGAGGCACAGGCAGAAAAAGAAAAGACCCGCATGGCCCGTCAGGAGCTGACTGACTTTCGTACTTCTTTGGATGCATTGGCTTCCAAGGAACAAGAAGAAAAAATGGCTCGGAAAATGGAGAAACTGAAAGAGAAACAGGAACGGAAGAAGAATAAAAAGAACGAGCAGAAAGCGGCAAGTTCCTCAACAACCGCTACTCCTAAAGTGGCTCCTATCTCCGTTGGCGAAAATGTAAAAATTAAAGGTCAGACCAGCGTCGGGCAGGTAATGGAAATCAGTGGCAAGAATGCAATCGTCGCCTTCGGAAGTATCAAGACAACCGTCAAGTTGGACCGTCTCGAACGCTCCAACGCGGCCCCCAAGACGGAAAGCATGGCCAAAAGTACCTTTGTCAGCAGCCAGACACATGACCAGATGTACGAAAAGAAACTTAGTTTCAAACAAGATATCGATGTGCGTGGGATGCGCGGAGACGAAGCATTGCAAGCAGTCACTTATTTTATTGACGATGCTATATTGGTCGGCATGGACCGTGTACGTATTCTTCACGGAACAGGAACAGGAATCCTTCGTACACTCATCCGCCAATATCTGTCCACCGTACCGAGTATCCGCCATTATGCCGACGAGCATGTGCAGTTCGGAGGTGCCGGAATCACAGTAGTAGATTTTGATTGACCCGGATATAAGACATATTGTAAACAAAACGTCGCAAGAACTTGTTCTCATTTAGAAAACCACTACCTTTGTTGCGGTGGTTTTCTAAAACGAGAATAAAGCATGAAAAATAACCTATTAAGCGAAAAGCTCATTTACACAGGGGACAGCCTTACTCCTACCCACATTCATCTCTGCACCTACAATGCCACTGAGATGCAGGAAAGCTCCGGCGACACCTTCCAATCCGTCAAAGCAACATTAGACAGTGCGCGAATCAACTGGTTGCAAGTGCACGGTTTAAAAGATACGGAAACAATCCGCGAGATTTGCGCTCATTTTGAAATAGACTTCCTTGTTTTGCAGGATATCCTGAACGCAGACCACCCGACTAAAATCGAAGAACATGATAAATATATCGTTCTCATCCTGAAATTATTCTATCCCAACACCCATAAGGAGGAAAACGAACTGGACGAACTGCTCCAACAGCAAGTCTGTGTCATTCTGGGAAGCAACTATGTGCTGACCTTTCTCGAACAGGAAACCGACTTCTTCGATGATATTAACGCTGCCTTACGCAATGATGTACTGAAAATACGTAGCCGTCAGACGGATTATTTGCTCAGTGTACTGCTGAACAGTATAATGACCAATTACATCTCAACAATTTCTTCTATCGACGATGCCCTCGAAGATCTTGAAGAGGAGTTGCTGACTATCACCGACGAAAATGATATAGGTATCCAGATCCAGTCACTCCGGCGTCAATATATGCTGATGAAGAAATCCATTCTCCCCCTAAAGGAACAATACGTAAAACTGTTACGGGCGGAAAACCTGCTTATCCATAAAGTAAACCGTGCGTTCTTCAATGACGTGAATGACCATTTACAATTCGTTCTCCAGACTATTGAAATCTGCCGTGAAACGCTTTCTTCATTAGTCGATCTATATATATCGAACAATGACTTACGCATGAACGACATCATGAAACGTCTGACCATTGTATCCACTATCTTCATCCCTCTCACCTTTTTAGTCGGAGTATGGGGAATGAATTACAAATGGATGCCGGAGCTTGATTGGCGATACGGATATTTATTTGCATGGATTTTAATGGGAGTTATCGGTATTGTTGTATATTTGTATTTTAGAAAAAAGAAATGGTATTAATTAAGCACACATAACTCATGAAATCAATTAAAGAGCTATATCGAATCGGTACTGGTCCTTCCAGCAGTCACACAATGGGTCCACGCAAAGCTGCAGAAATGTTCGTAGAACGTCATCCGGATGCAGCCTCTTTCAAAGTAACACTCTATGGAAGTCTCGCCGCTACCGGAAAAGGGCACATGACGGATGTAGCCATTATAGACACACTCAAAACTACCGCCCCGGTAGAAATCATCTGGCAACCGAAAGTCTTTCTTCCTTTCCACCCGAACGGAATGACATTTGCCGCTTTCGACGCTAACAACAAGATTCAGGAGAATTGGACAGTTTATAGTATCGGCGGAGGCGCACTAGCTGAAAACAACAGCAATCCGACAATTGAAAGTCCTGAAGTATATGGGATGAACAGTATGACGGAAATTCTGGAATGGTGCGAACGTACCGGAAAGAGTTACTGGGAATATGTGAAAGAGTGCGAGAATGAAGATATCTGGGATTACCTCGCTGAAGTATGGGATACAATGAAAGAAGCCATTCACCGCGGACTGGAAGCGGAAGGAGTGCTCCCCGGCCCATTGAACCTGCGACGGAAAGCTTCTACCTATTATATACGTGCTACCGGATACAAACAGTCCCTTCAATCGAGAGGACTCGTATTCTCTTATGCACTGGCGGTAAGCGAGGAGAACGCTTCGGGGGGAAAGATAGTAACTGCCCCCACCTGTGGTTCCTGCGGTGTCATGCCTGCCGTACTTTATCACCTGCAAAAGAGCCGTGATTTTAGTGATATGCGTATTTTGCGTGCATTGGCTACTGCCGGACTGATCGGAAACATCGTCAAATTCAATGCGTCTATCTCCGGTGCGGAAGTAGGTTGCCAAGGTGAAGTAGGCGTTGCCTGTGCCATGGCATCGGCAGCAGCCAACCAATTATTCGGAGGTAGTCCGGCACAAATTGAATATGCAGCAGAAATGGGATTGGAACATCACTTGGGTATGACTTGCGACCCTGTATGCGGATTGGTACAGATTCCCTGCATCGAACGGAATGCCTACGCTGCCGCCCGCGCACTTGACGCAAATCTTTATTCCGCCTTTACGGACGGTATGCATCGTGTCTCTTTCGACAAGGTAGTGCAAGTGATGAAACAAACCGGACATGACCTTCCCTCACTCTACAAAGAGACGAGTGAAGGAGGATTGGCCAAAGATTACCAGCAAATGTAAACCTACAATTATAGTGACGCTATCTTATCGGAAGACCGTCACTATACTAACAAAAGAGTGACGCTATCCTGACAAGATACCGTCACTCTTTCCATTTCAGTTAAATGGATAAGAAATTATTCTGCCGGAGGCCAAATCGTATCATCCCCGTTACTGATATCCTTTTCGTGCAGCAATCCACCATCCTGCGAGAAAACCAGTGAATAGCGCCGGCTTCCCTGCTTCACCTGAATGACAGATTCCGTAGGATTCTGCGGATAAACGAGTACATAGACATCGGTCACCACCCAAGAACTATATTTGGTATTATTGAAAGCAGTATATACAGCCGGAACTAAACTATCTATACTTTCCAGTTCATTTTCTGTCATCAGCCAATTCGCATTCCCGTCAAACCAGACTTCCAGTTCGTCATCGGCCACCCAGCAATCGGCCACATAATACACATCTTTCATTTCCCATTCTATATTCTGAGCTGCCGGATATAATTGTTTCAAGGCTTCCGTAATATTGGAAGGCGGATTGAAAGCCGGATCATCATCTTCATCGGAACAGGCGCCGAATGAAAGGGCAGCCAACATCAGAACCACCGCCCAGGCGCCAAACTTAAATCTCAACATAGTTACTTTTTTGGTTCAGGTTTATTATTATACTATCACTTATACTTAATCGTCCGCTTTAACAAACTTCCCTTTCTTGTCAAACTTGAAAGAGACGCCTGTGGACAATTCAACTTCATATCCCTTACGGTCACGCTCTACTTTCGTCACTCCTTCAGCAGCAAAATTATGTGCTTTCAGATAATCAACGGCAAAGTTCGGAACAATACTTGCAGGAATCACCTGTCCTTTCCGGGCACTTACTTCTTCCCAGTTTCCCTTGCTGTCGAATTCTATTTCCGTACCGTCTGTCAGTAACACCTCATATTTGGTAGCCTCCAGCATTTCCTTATCAATCTTGATATGAGACACTTCGGGTTTAGTAAAATGACGGTTAATAAAATTGCGTGCCGGAAGCGGTAACTGATTCATGTCTTTAGTTATCACATCAGCAGCCCATGAAAACTGTACGGCAACAATAGCCAACACGAGTAAAGATAGAATTTTCTTCATAATCATTATTTTTTTAACGTTAATACTATACTTTAGTTTTATACAGCAAATAACGATACAGATTTAGGAAAGATTTGGGAATAACCGAAGAACAGTCTTTTTTTTGTGTTCTTTAACTTTCAGTCCTCGGTATACAAATAAAAACAGGACAGCAAATTTATCAACGGTACAAAAATATGAAAGGCAACCTTTTTCGGTTGCCTTTCGTTTGTCTCAAATGCTTTCACATTTGTACTATTCTACTAAAAAGCCTGTTCACAGGCTTAATCGGGTGTTTCTTCTTCATACGCGTCTTCCAGCATATCAACTTTCTGAATACTCATCTTTCCGTCGGCGGTTATCGTTATGGAAAGCGGGACATACAAATCCGTCTGCGGATAGCAAACACTCGCTGCATATACAATGCCTTGCGGAGTTGTTTTATCATATACGATTCCTTCGAGCACGGACTTTGCCAGGAAGTCGGCATCCACTACCGAAGAAAAATCATTCTTGGTGAAGGTCTTGTTGAACACTGATTCACCGCCGCGCGTCAGACGCAGCACGATTTTATTATCCATATACGTATCCCCCATTTCATTGGTAACATGAGGCAGGCTCTCGTCCGGTGTACGGGAAACGAAAGAACGATAATCCTTCCCTTTGAATTTGATGTCTATTTCACTTTTAGAAGTCTGCATCCGTTGTATTCCACGAGCGTCTACGCTATCCTGCGTTGCCAATACCGACTCCTTTTTCGAGTTTACTTTACCGCCACAAGCAGTCACAGCCACAACCAGCGGCAACAAAAGCAGATAAATAAGCTTTTTCATCCTGAAGTTTTCTGTTTATAAATAGACGACAAAGGAACAAAAAGACGGTGAGATTTACAAGAGTAACCGGCATTTTTCCTACATTTGCAATAAAGAACAAAGTTATTTGCAATAATTACTGATTTAAAAACCTGCAAACCTGACAATATGTGCCAACGAATGATAACGATTCTTTTTCTTGTCTGTGCATTCTGTATAGGCGGCAGTGCATACGGGCAGAAAGTGAATTATCAACAATTCGAGAATATCTACCTCGGTGCCGAAGCATCGGTCATCAGTTGCTTCCTGCAAGACAGCGAAGGGTTGATATGGATAGGTTCCAACAAAGGGTTATTCAGTTACGACGGATATTCCACACAGCAGCACTTCACTTATGGAGAACGCAATAACACGCGCATTTACTGCGGAATAATAGCAGACAATACTTATTTATATTTAGGGACAGATAACGGAATCCTCGTCTACAACTACCGGACGGACAAATACGAACAACCGGAAACGGATTTCCCGACAGATGTACGGACAATGGCGCTTCAAGGAGACACCTTATGGATAGGTTCGTTGAACGGTCTGTATACGTATCAACTCAACACAAAGAAACTGGCTTCACTCGACAGTAAGAGCAACGGACTTCCCCATCACACTATTTATTCTATCATCCGCACAACGGACAATCAGATATATGTAGGCACCTACAATGGTTTATGCCGATATATAGAGGAAAGCGGAAAGTTTGAAAATATCCCGTTGCCCGTCAACCGGAGCGTGAGCAATCTCTTTGTCAACTCTTTGTTGGAAGATACGTCCCGCCAATGTATCTGGATCGGAATGGAAGGATCTCTTTTCCAATATACTCCGGCCACGGGACTAATGAAACCGATAGATGCCTTCCACAACAATTCCATTAAATCACTGGCTTTGGACGGGGATGGAAATTTATTAGCGGGTACCGATAACGGACTTTATGTTTACCAGAACGATAATGGGACACTGCAACACATCGTACACGACTCCCGCAATATCCAGTCGCTAACCAACAATATTATCTGGAATATATTTGCCGATCAGGAACAGAACATCTGGCTGGGAACGGATTACGGCATCTCCCTTTCACGCTACAACAGTGCATTGCAATTCATTCCTATCTCGCAAATCACGGGTACAGGAGACGGGAACCAGTTTTATTCCCTGTTCCGGGATTCCAAAGGGTTCTACTGGTTCGGAGGAACTAACGGAGTCATCCGTTTTACCAACCCCACCGGTAACAAGCACGACGCTGTCTGGTACAGAATGGGAGATAAGCACCATCCGTTGTCCCACAACCGTATCCGACACATCTACGAAGACAGAGAACAACAACTCTGGATAGCCACGGACGGCAGTATTAACCGTTACGACTACAAGACTCACCAATTTGTACACTACAACATCGTAGACAGCACAGGAACAAACAACACCAACTGGGCTTATTACCTGTTTGAAGACACCGACGGAAAACTCTGGATAGCAACCTGCCTCGGAGGTATTTTTGTAGTAGACAAACAAAAACTGGTACAATCTTCCGGCGGAACCTACATAGCCGAGCAGAACTATTCCACTCGCAACGGCCTGTCAGGAATGTTCATCAACCAAATTGTTCCCGATGCGGAAGGTAATGTATGGGTATTGCTCTACAACAGCAAAGGAATAGACAAAATCAATCCGCGCACGCAGCAAGTAACCAAATTGTTTGCCGAAGAGTTGAGCGGTGAAAAGAGCCCGAATTATCTCCTACGAGATGAGGACGGTATGCTCTGGGTAGGATTTCACGGTGGGGTCATGCGCATCAATCCCCAAGATTCCGGTCAACAAAGTATTACCTTCGGCAGCTTCAGTAACAATGAAATTCTGTCTATGACTTCCGTAAAAGAGCATATCTGGATTTCTACAACCAACGGGCTTTGGATTGTCGACCGGAAAACAATGGATGCACGCCAACAGAACATGACAGACAAGCGTTTCACAAGTCTTTTCTTTGACCCGAAAGACGAAAACATCTATTTGGGAGGTGCGGACGGATTCGGTATTTCCCGGCCGGACATACAGGCTATGAATCAACCGGAACGCCCGATCCTGCTGACTGCTTTATATATCAACAACCAGTTGATGTCTCCGCACACCGGAGAAAGCATACCTAATATCCGTTATACGAACTCTATCGAACTGGCATATAACCAGAATAATCTGGCTTTCGAGCTTTCCGACCTCCCCTATTCGCTAGAGGAAAAGCATGAATTTGTCTATCAGCTGGAGGGAATGGACAAAGAATGGAATTTCCTGAAATCGAATACAAACCGCATTACATACAGCAATCTCAACTACGGAGATTATCAATTAATTATCAGTAAGGTGGAAAAGAGTGGCCACCCGTCCGAACATCCTTATATTTTGAATATCAAGATCCTGCCTCCGTGGTATTATACGGTTTGGGCAAAGGTGATTTATGTTCTTTTGTTCCTCAGCCTCATCATCTGGACAATCAATTTCTTCCGCGTCAAGAACCGGTTGAAAATGGAACGTATGGAGAAAGAGAAGATTCTGGAACAGTCACGCCAGAAAATGGCTTTCTTCAGCAACCTGTCCAATGAGCTAAAGACACCGCTTAGCCGGATTATTGCACCCGTGAGCCAGCTGCTCCCTGCGACGGAGGAAGCGCACGAGAAACAGACATTGGAAGAAGTGCAACGCAATGCGATGAAGATTAATTCGCTGATTCATCAGGTGCTCAACTTCAACCGTATAGAAGATAACGAAGATTCACTACTAATACTGTCGCGTATCGAACTTGTGTCATTCAGCCACAGTCTGTTCTCCGTCTACGAAGAAGACAAGCGGCTGACTTTCCTTTTCGAGACAAACAAAGCGAAGATTTATGCCGATATGGACGCTATCAAACTGGGAGTGATACTAGACAGTCTGCTTTCAAATGCAGTGAAATTCACTCCGGACGGCGGCAGTATCCGGTTGTCTCTTTTCTATCGCGAAGAAACCGGCTTAGTGGATATCTGTGTATCGGACACAGGATCGGGAATCCCGCCGCGGGACATTCCTTACATCTTCCAACGTTTTTTCCAATCCCCCCACTCCGGCAATAAGGAAGGTACGGGTATCGGGCTTTATCTGGTAAAAACTTACACAGAACTGCACGGCGGACACATCACTGGCGTCACCTCCGAAGAAGGAAAAGGGACTTCCGTCGGATTGAATATTCCCGTCATAGCAGTGGAGGAAGAGGAAATCCCCGTGACACAGGAGAAGAAGCGGCTGGAATCGTTGCCCGTACTCAAACCGATTGAAGCGGAATCGCAGGACGAGAAATTCCTGTCGAATATAATTCGCCTGATTGAAGACCATCTTTCGGAGTCGGAACTGAATGTGAATGCTCTTTGTGAATTATCCGGTATCAGTAACAAACAGATTTACCGGAAAATTAAGCAATTGACCGGAATGTCTCCCGTAGAATACATCAAGTCAATCCGGATGAAAAAGGCTGCCATGTTATTGCAGCAAAAGAAGTTCACCGTTGCCGAAGTAATGTATATGGTGGGCTTCTCCAACCATTCTTATTTTTCCAAATGTTTTCAGGCTGAGTTCGGAAAAACGCCGAAACAATATATGCAGCCTGCTGTTGACGAAGAAAATCACAATAAATAAAGCACTTGCGGGTGAGGATGAGGCATTAATTGCTGTGTTTTTACCTTTCATCATGTAGCGCTTTGTCCATTGCAACCTATTATCTTTCTTCCGGTCTATCGTTAGATAAATCCTGTTGCATTAGAAGTTAACTTTTTCCGGTCTAACGGTTAAGTTGTTTTTGATAGTATATAAACTATAAACGCAAGTTCTAATTATATAAACGCAAGCTTCATTTTTATAAATGCAAGTTGCATTTATAAAAATGAAGCTTGCGTTTATAGTTTACAGCAGACGGAAAGAAAATTTGCCGTTAGACCGGAGAAAATTTGTAAAGGAGGGAAAGAAATTTATCTATAAGTAGATTGCATGGAAGAACGGTAACAACCAGTTCATATTCTACGGTTATTCTGTGCAAGAGGTGAAATAGACGAACCTCATAAAAGCACATATTGGAACTAATTATGGCCTAATCGCGGCTGAAAAGCACCTTTCGTCCTATTTTTATCCTTATATGTCCAATCTGTGCTTTCATCAAATCAGCACCTATCTTATCTTTGCCGGTATAAATAACCCGCCAAATTTGATAGCATGAAAAGACAGTTTATTCTTACCTTTATTTGTCTGTTGTTTACCTTCACCGGTATGCAGGGGAAAGTAACTACACCTATAATATATATAGATGGAAACGGAGTGATGCGCTGGAGCGACACCCACGAAGAGGCCTCTTTCTTCGGAGTAAACTACACCCTGCCTTTTGCCCATGCCTACCGCGCACTCGGCTATTTGGGACTCGACCGCAAAGCTGCCATAGATAAAGATGTATATCATCTCTCCCGCTTGGGACTGAATGCTTACCGTATTCATCTATGGGACGTGGAGTTGACAGACGGGCAAGGTAATCTCCTTGAAAACGAGCATATTGACCTCATGGATTATCTAATTGCCAAACTTAAGGAGCGCAATATCCATATTGTCATCACCGCACAGACTAACTTCGGAAACGGATACCCCGAACGGAATATACAAACCGGCGGCTTCTCTTATAAATATGATAAATGCGATATGCATTCTAATCCGGAAGCGATTGCCGCACAGGAAACTTATCTTCGCGACTTGGTGAAACATACTAATCCTTATACAGGACTGGCTTATAAAGACGATCCTTCTATCGTAGGTTTTGAGATCAATAACGAACCCTGCCATTCCGGTACGAAAGAAGAAGTAAAAGCCTACATCAACCGTATGCTGAAATCAATGAGCAAGGCGGGAAACCGTAAACCAGTATTTTATAATGTAAGTCACAACGGATATGTGGCAGAAGCCTATTATGAAACGACTGTTCAGGGAACTACCTATCAATGGTATCCTATCGGGCTCGTATCCGGACAAACACAACAAGGGAATTTCCTTCCTTACGTAGACCGTTATGACATTCCTTTCGCCGGAAAAGTGAAAGAATTCAATAAGAAAGCACGGATGATTTATGAATTCGATCCGGCGGATATTATGTACTCTTATATGTATCCGGCCATGGTAAGGACTTTCCGCACGGCCGGTTTCCAATGGATTACGCAGTTTGCTTATGACCCGATAGACCTTGCGTTCGCCAATACGGAGTATCAGACTCATTTTCTGAATCTTGCCTATACCCCGAATAAGGCTATCAGCATGAAAATTGCCGCCGAAGCTGCACGGAGTTTGAAAAGAGGAGAATCGTATGGGAGTTATCCTCAGGATACCATATTCGGTAATGGCTTTCGCGTCAGCTATGCGGAAGATTTAAGCGAGTTGAATAATGGAGAGAAGTTTTATTACTCCAATCAGACAAATACACCACCCAAAGATGCATCAAAGCTGGTTTCAATCGCCGGATGCGGAAGCTCGCCGATAGTGGACTATGAAGGTACGGGAGCTTATTTCATTGATTGCCTTGAATCAGGAGTATGGCGACTCGAAGTAATGCCGGATGCGGTAGTAGTCAATGACCCTTTTGCCAAGCCGTCACTCAAAAAAGAAGTAGTCAGCATTATCTACGGTACTTGGGATATGGCATTACGAATTCCGGATTTGGGCAAAGCGTTTACTCTCACAGCTCTCGACAAGAAGAACGACCGGAAAGAAGAAACAGTGACGAATGGAGTGATTTGCGACCTTCGTCCGGGGGTTTACCTGTTGAAACGAAACGGTTGTACCCCGCAACAGAACTGGAAAGCTGATTCACGTTGGAATTCGATTCGTATCGGAGAGTTTGTAGCTCCCACTCCCCGTACTATGGATTATAAGGTCACTCATACTCCGGCAAGCATTGCCGAAGCAGGCAAAGCATTGACTATTAATGCGCAAGTAGCAGGAAGCGTTTTTCCGGATTCTGTCATTATATACACGGATAAGGTGTCTTTTTGGAACGAGCATAACCCGTATATAAAGATGAAACGTACAAGCGGCTATACATATCAGGCTATCCTGCCCGCTGCAGATATAAAGGAAGATTGTTTCAAGTATAACATCATCGTCTGCCGGGGCGACAGCACCCATACTTATCCCGCCGGAAATTCCGTCACCGGAAGTTCCTCGGGAATCCAAGGAAGTCCATTGGACTGGAACTATACTTCCGATTTCTACTGGACTACACGTGTTGTCGCTTCTGGTAGTGCGATACAACTACTGAAAGTAACGGATACAGATAGCCGGATAGAAGCATATACACTTCCTGAATGGAACGACCTGCAACGTACCTTACTTGATTCTTCTCCGACTGAGAAGCCGTTGCTCCGGTTCTGTTTCACACCGAAAGGAAAAAATCCGCAACACTTCCTCCGCGCATTCGTAAAAGATGAAATCGAAGGAAGAAAAGATAAAATGAAAAGCTGCACTACGCTCTGTATTCGTGTAAATAGAGACAAACCTCTTCCGCAAGGACTCAGCGCAGGTTTTGTCACTTCGGACGGATATACCTACAAAAGTCTCTGCCCTGCTCCGTCAGCAGAAGGCATTGTACGGATTCCTCTGAAAGAACTGCGTCTAACGGATACCGCATTGTTACCCATAGCTTATCCGACATTCCTGAAACAGTATTTCCACCCGGAGACGGTAATTCCTTTCCGACCGGAGAAGATAGAGAAACTGGAACTGTCAATGCCTGGAACCGGCAAACCAACCGTAGAGATTGAACTTGGAGACGTGTGGCTGGAATAGCCGGATATGTTCACCCAGCGTCCCAAACAATAATAATACAATAAATCTATTATCAATAACACATTAATTATGAACAGGAATATCTTAAATCTACGCCAACTGACTGTACTCCTTATATTGTGTACAGCCTTTTTAGGAGGTATCATTCCTGCCTTTGCCCAACAGGGCGGCAAGAAAATCACCGGACAAGTGATTGATGAGAACAAAGAACCGATGATCGGAGTAAGTATCCTCATCGTGGGCACTTCTACCGGTACGGTTACCGACTTTGACGGTAACTACACATTGAACGTACCGCAGGGCAACAAAGAGTTGCAATTCTCTTATGTGGGATATGAGACTAAAATAGTTGCCCTTCCTACAAGCGGCTCTGTACTGAACGTACAGATGAAAAGTGATTCACAGGTATTGAGTGATGTAGTTGTTATCGGATATGGAACGCAACGAAAAAGCGACCTGACCGGTTCGGTAACAAACGTCAGCAGCAAAGACTTCAATATGGGACTGGTCAGCTCTCCCGAGCAACTGATTAACGGAAAAATCTCCGGCGTGCAGATTATGTCCAATAGTGGTTCGCCTACGGCGGGAAGTACCATCCGTGTGCGTGGCGGTGCCTCACTGAATGCCAGCAACGACCCGTTGATTGTTTTGGACGGTGTTCCTTTGGAACAGGGTGGTATCAGCGGGAACGACGGAAACTTTCTGAGCCTCATCAACCCGAACGACATTGAAAGTATGACCATTCTGAAAGATGCTTCTTCCACCGCTATCTACGGTTCGCGTGCATCCAACGGAGTAATCCTTATCACTACCAAGAAAGGGACTTCGGACAAACTGCAAATCACATTCAGCACTACCAACTCCATTCAGACACGCACCAAACTGGCGGATATGTTAAGCTACGACCAATTTGTCAACACGATTCGGACACAAGGAACTTCTGCCCAGCAAGCTCTGTTGGGAACAGCCCGCACGAACTGGAACGATGAGATCTATCAGAATGCTTTCGGTACGGATAATAATCTGAGCGTCTCCGGAAAGATTGCCAAGAACTGGCCGTTCCGTGTGTCGGTAGGTTATTATAACCAAAGCGGTCTGCTACGCACTGATAATGCGGAACGCTATACGGGAAGCATTATGCTGACTCCCTCTTTCTTCAAAGACCACCTGAAGCTGAATATTAACGCCAAGGGTTCTATCAACAACAATACATTCGGCAATACAGACGCTATCTGGGCAGCCGCTACCATGAACCCGACCATTCCCGTTTATTCAGGACTGGATACCTTCGGCGGATACACGGAAGCGACAGACAACACAGGCGCCCCTGTCAACGGCGCCGTAATGAATCCCGTAGGACTTATCAAGATGAATGATTCTCAAAGTAACGTAAGGCGTTTTATCGGAAATGTCGATGCGGATTACCGTGTTCACTTCTTCCCCGATCTGAAACTGCACGCTACACTAGGCTATGACTACGCACAAGGTAAAGGTAGCGTATATGTTCCGGCAGAAGCGGCACAGAACTACAATACTTCCGGTCTGGATTACAGCTACGGCCCCGAAAAGAAAGAGAACCGTCTGCTTACCTTATATGCCAATTACAACAAGCTCGTCGAATCTATCAAGAGTAGCTTTGACGTGACAGCCGGTTACGACTATCAGTACTGGAAATCGACTACACCGCTTTATAGCGAAATGAACACGTTGGGAGAGATACAAAAGACATCCAAAGCGAAGGATGAGCGCCACGTGTTGCTCTCCTACTACGGCCGTCTGAATTATTCTTTCGATTCACGCTATATGCTGACTACGACTATCCGCCGGGACGCCACTTCCCGTTTCGCCAAGAATGTACGTTGGGGTACTTTCCCTTCGGTAGCTTTAGGCTGGAGAGTGACAGAAGAATCTTTCCTGAAAGACAATAAAGTATTGAGTAACTTGAAGCTCCGTGCCAGCTATGGTGTGACCGGACAGCAAGACGGTATCGGCAATTATAATTACCTGCCTATTTACACTCAAAGCCAAAACGGTGCGGAAGCCAGCATGGGTAACGGATACATTCATACCTACCGTCCCAGTTCCTATGTGCCCGATTTGAAATGGGAAACAACTACTTCCTGGAACGTCGGATTCGACTTCGGCTTCCTGAAAGACCGCATTACAGGTAGCTTCGACTACTACACCCGCCAAACAAAGGACTTGATTGCCACGGTTCCCGCCGCAGCCGGGACGACCTTCGATCGTAATATCACTACAAACGTAGGAAATGTAGACAGTCAGGGTATCGAATTCAGCATAAACGCAACCCCTGTTCAAACTAAAGACTGGAACTGGGATATCAGTTTCAATATGACATGGCAAAAGATGAAAGTAAAGAACCTGTCTCTCGTAGCCGGTGCTGCCGCAACTAATACTTCGGTCGGCCCTTATATTGACAGCTATCAGGTACAGACGTTGACCGAAGGATATGCCCCCTATATGTTCTACGTCTATCACCAGCTCTATGACGAAAAAACTGGGAAGCCCGTAGAAGGCGCTTATGTAGACCTTAACGGAGACGGAGAAATCAATACGGAAGATTTATACCGTTACCACTCTCCCGCTCCTGACTATATCCTCGGTTTCAGCACTTCCCTACGCTGGAAGAAATGGACGTTGAGCACCAGCCTGCGTGCCAATATCGGTAACTATGTTTACAATGCTATGGCTATGAATGCCGGAGCCTGGGAAACAGTGAGCTACAACTCTTATCAGTTGAACAACCTGTCGAGTAGTTATCTGAAAACCGGCTTCAAGTCCCGCCAATACTTATCCGATTACTATGTGGAGAATGCTTCTTTCCTGAAAATGGATAATCTGTCATTGAACTATAACTTCGGGCAGATTTGTAAAGGATGCAGCTTGAATGTCAGTGCAATGGTTCAGAATGTATTCTGTATCACGAAATACAGTGGTGTAGACCCGGAAGTCCCCAACGGAGTGGATAATTCCTTCTACCCCCGCCCACGTACATTCTCACTTAACGTAGGTTTCAACTTCTAATTACTTTTAAAAACAAGCGAATCATGAAAAAGATATTATATACAGCTTTCTATTTTTGCAGCGCATTGCTGTTGAGTTCCTGTATAGGCGATTTGGACCAATATCCGCATGAAGACGAAACATCTTCCACGATCTACACAAGTGCCGATAACTATAAAGCCGTTTTAGGGAAAATATACGCTGCTATGGTAACCACCGGTCAGGAAAAGGGCGGTGATCCGGATTTGAGCAGTAACAGCGGTCAGGATTATATGCGTTGCTTCTTCAATCTACAAGAATGTGGAACAGATGAAGTAGCTTCTACCTGGCTGTCGGGTGATAACGTTACCGGTCTGACTTACTTGAGCTGGGACGCCAATGACCCTTGGGTATCGGATATGTACTATCGTATTTATTACAACATTACATTATGTAACGAATTTCTTCGTAATGCTACGGATGAGAGCATTGCCCGGTTTACGGAACAGGAACAGACTGAAATTCGCCATTACCGTGCCGAAGCCCGTTTCATGCGTGCCTTGTTCTATTATCATGCAATGGATTTGTTCCGCAACATCCCGTTTGTAACAGAGAACGACCCGACTGTCGGCTATCTGCCACCACGCTACACGGCTGCACAAGTTTTCAGCTATATTGAATCGGAACTGACAAGTATCACAAGCGATATGCTCGACAGAGCCAACTGTCCTTACGGACGGGCTTCCCGGGGAGCTGCTTATACCTTATTGGCCAAGCTGTATCTGAACGCGGAAGTTTACATCAATACACCGAAATATACCGAATGTATCAGTGCTTGTAAAGAGGTTATCAAGCAAGGGTATTCATTGGAAGATGATTACAGCAAGTTATTCAACGCTGATAACGATAAACGTACTGCTAACGAAATCATCTTCACTTTGCCGGTAGACGCTACGCATACCGTTTCGTGGGGCTCTTCCACTTATATTGTCTGTGGTGCGGTTAGTAATACTTCGGATTTGCAGAAGCCGGAAGATTACGGAGTGAAAAGCGGTTGGGGTATGTTCCGTGTACGCGGAGAAATCCCCTCCCTGTTTACCGGAGAAGAAGATAAACGGGCCATGTTTTTCACTGATGGGCAAACACTGAACCTGGATAAGATTGACGACCAAAGTAACGGTTACTTTGTAGAGAAATGGACGAACCTGACGGATGCAGGAGAAACAGCTTCCAATACCGCAGACGGTGGCGTAAACACGGATTATCCTTTGTTCCGCCTGGCAGATGTATATCTGATGATAGCAGAAGCCTTTGTACGAGGTGGAAGCGGAACAACAGCAACGGAAGTTGTCGGTTATATCAACCAAATCCAAGAAAGAGCATACGGTGACGACAGCAATAATAAAAACGCAAGCCAAATCAATCTATCGTTTATTTTGGACGAACGCGCCCGCGAACTTTATTGGGAAGGACATCGCCGTACCGATTTAATCCGCTACGGAGTATTCACTACCAATGGTTACTTATGGCAATGGAAAGGCGGAGTAAAAGAAGGAACAGCGGTAAACAGCCGGTACAATATTTACCCGATACCGACTACCGAGTTAACCGCCAACCCGAACCTATACAATGAAAACTATTAATCACGCTTATTCGATACAACAATATGAAAAAAATAAACACCCTATTGGCTTTACTCTCCGCACTCCTTTTATTAGGAGCGTGTGAGAAAGACGGAGAGAAATTCTATCTCTCCAGCCCGGTGGAGAGTGACTTAATCGCTTCTACCAATGCCGTTGTACTGACGGAAGCTACTGCCAAGCTTTACGCATTATCCCTTGCCTGGAGCGACCAGACATTGCAAATCAGCGACCCGAGATATCAAGCGACCAGCGGCATTCAAACTACCGTACAAGTATCCCGGTCTGAAGATTTTTCAGGCAGCATTATCGAATCTACGGAAAACGGAGTATCCAAAAGTTATACAGTCGCCGCTCTGAACATTATTGCTTACAAACTAAATGCACCGGCTGAAGAAGCTGCTCCTCTTTATTTCCGACTGGCAGGAAGCAATGGCAGCAACATCGCTCCTGTATATAGCAATACAGTGGCAGTCATAGTGACTCCTTATCCTATTGATATGCATTACGCCAGCATTATCAACAAGGGTAGCGGTCAAGATTCCGGTCAGGATTTCTATTCGGCAAATGCTGACGGACAATATAGCGGATTCTTCGGGGCAGCGGCTTGGGAAGGCATTTACGTACAGGAAGCAGACGGAACAACCTGGCATACAGCCCAATCCGGTGGAGTAGGAACTCCATTCTTGTTGACAACAGACGCAGCGGAAGGAACATGGGATATGTGGTTCCCCGGTCAGTCGGGATGTTATTTCGTGAATGTAAATACCGCTCAGAAACAATGGAACGCCTTACTGATACCCGAACTGAATGTAAGCGGCATAGAAGGTATCAATATGCAATACAGCCGTACAGATAACCAATGGAAAGGTGTATTTACGGGTACGGAAGGTACGAATATCAACATTCAACTTCAAGGAACAGGTAAGTTTTACAACAATACCAGTGTTAGCGGTTCCGATAATGCCATTGACGATACAAAAGCCAAAGATACCCCATTTGCTTTCGGTGGAACTGCCGGACAACTGACATTCAGTACAGGTGAGACTGCAACAGCCGGAAATATAACGGTAAGTGTTCCGGCTACGGGAGAATGTACGCTGGTTATTGACCTTAATAATCCCGAACAATGGACTGTTAGCGTTACGGAAGGTGGAAGTAGTGAACCTACTTATCCTTCTTATCTGGAAATGCAGGGTGTAGGAAACATGGATGGAAAGGGTTGGTTAGCTACATTAAACCCTGTTTACGACAATAGCGGCGAACATCACGGAAGTTATCAAGGTGTTTACCAAATGACTAATGGTTGGGATAATTTTAAGATTGTAGACCAAACAGCCGGTATCTGGTATGGATGCGACTCCAACGATGAATACAAACTGGCGGACGGCGGACAGAATATCTGGTTCCACCAGGAAGAATGTCGTACTTTCATTGTCACAGCCAGTCTGGCCGACATGACTTGGGGAGCAACAGAAATAACCCAAATCAATGTCTGTGGTGAGTTTAACAATTGGGATTTAAACAAAGATTTGATGACATACGATGAAACAAACAAAGTTTGGAAAGCCACCGTTATCATTGATAATCTGGGCAATAACTACGGTTTCTACTTCCTGCTTAATAATGCAGAAAACGGTTTGGTATGGAACTGGGCATTAAAGGGAAATAAAGAGAAACTATACTTGACCGACAGTAATGGAAGCGGAAGTATTGTTCCTGCTGAAACCGGTACTTATGCAATTACCCTTGACATTGCTTCCCTAACATTTACTATGGATAAACAATAATCAACAGAACATTATGAAACGATTTAAACAGATTCTATTCATAGCTTCCGCCCTACTTGGCGGAAGCCTTTTCACCGCTTGCAGCGATGACAATGACACACCGGTCTTCCCGGAAAAGGAAGAAGTAACTTATGATATGTCAGGTTTCGCCAGAGGAGCCGATGTCAGCTGGTTAACGGAAATGGAAAGTTCCGGATATAAGTTCTATACTGCCGAAGAAAAAGAACAGGAATGTATGTCCCTATTGCGTGATTTAGGTATGAATGCCATTCGCCTGCGTGTATGGGTAAATCCGGAGAATGACACTGATGATGTGAGAGGTTGGTGTAACAAAGGAGATGTATTGCTCAAAGCATGGAGAGCCCATAACTTGGGCTACCGTATCATGATTGACTTTCATTACAGCGACCGTTGGGCTGATCCTTCACAGCAAGCTAAACCCCAAGCATGGGCAGATTACTCCGTAGAGCAATTGAAGCAAGCTATCGCCGACCATACGAAAGATGTACTCAGTGCATTGAAAGAGAAAGGTATTGACGTGGAATGGGTACAAGTGGGTAACGAAACACATCAAGGAATGTTGTTCCCTACCGGACAAACTACAAGTGAAGAAGGAAGGGTTAATTTCGCATCATTTGTCACAGCGGGTTACGATGCTGTAAAAGAAGTCTATCCGGAAGCCAAAGTTATTGTTCATCTTGACCAAGGAAATAATGCCAGCCTGTACAATAGGATCTTCGGCTACTTACACGAAAACAATGCCAAATGGGACATCATCGGTATGTCACTTTATCCGGACATATCAACCGAAGACGCACACACACCGGACGACTGGGAAGCGATGAATAATGATTGTATCGCCAATATGAAAGCGTTAATAGCCAAATACAATACTCCGGTAATGATGTGTGAAATCGGTATTAGTTGGGATTACGAAGAAGCGGAAGCCTTCTATACAGACTTCGTTACCAAAGCCAAACAAGTAGACCAATGTCTGGGAGTATTTACCTGGGAACCTCAATGTTACGGTAACTGGAAAGGTTATAGTAAAGGGATGTTCGATGACAGTGGCAAACCCACCAATTCATTTAATGCTTTTAAGAGATAAATGAACATGAAACACCAAAAACAGTTAGCAACTGCACTTTTGTTGGCAGCTGCTTGCAGCCTGCAAGCACAACGTAGCGAGACATTGCTCGAAAAGAACTGGAAATTCAGCAAAGGAGATATCAAAGAGGCCAGTCAGCCGGAGTTTAATGACACCCAATGGGAATCAGTCGTCCTTCCACATGACTGGGCTATCTTTAGTCCTTTCGATATGAACAATGATCTTCAGAATGTGGCCATCACACAAAATTTTGAGGAAAAGGCGTCTTTGAAAACAGGACGCACAGGGGGACTGCCTTATGTAGGTTCCGGCTGGTACCGTACTAGTTTTGATACTCCCGCCGACAAAGAAGTGACTCTGCTCTTTGACGGTGCTATGAGTGAAGCCCGCGTTTATGTGAATGGTAAGGAGGCTTGTTTCTGGCCCTTCGGTTACAATTCTTTCCATTGCAATGTCACTCCTTTCCTGAACAAAAACGGAAAGAGCAATACACTGGCCGTACGGCTGGAAAACCGTCCGCAATCTTCACGCTGGTATCCGGGAGCGGGCTTGTACCGCAATGTACACCTGATTGTTACTGATAGAATCCACGTGCCTGTATGGGGAACACAGATTACGACTCCTCATGTCAGTAAAGAATTTGCAGCCGTACGCCTGCAAACGAGGATAGACAATGCCGGTGAAAAAACACAAATCCGCATGGAGACGGAAATTCTTTCCCCAGACGGAAAAGTGGTTACCCGCAAAGAAAATACCGGCCGTATCAATCACGGACAGCCGTTTGAACAGAACTTCATCGTAAATGCACCTGAACTCTGGTCGCCGGAAAACCCGTCGCTCTACAAAGCGGTTTCTAAAATCTATGCAGATAATAAGTTGGTAGATACCTATACGACCCGCTTCGGTATCCGCAGCATTGAATTTATCGCCGATAAAGGTTTCTACCTGAACGGAGAACACCGGAAATTCCAGGGTGTATGTAATCATCATGATTTAGGTCCGTTGGGAGCAGCTATCAATGTAGCGGCACTCCGCCATCAACTTACTCTTTTGAAGGATATGGGTTGTGATGCTATCCGTACATCGCATAATATGCCGGCTCCGGAACTCGTTAAATTATGTGATGAAATGGGATTTATGATGATGATTGAACCGTTTGACGAATGGGATATTGCCAAATGCGACAACGGTTATCACCGTTATTTCAACGAATGGGCAGAACGCGATATGATAAATATGCTTCATAATTACCGCAACAATCCTTGTGTAGTGATGTGGAGTATCGGTAATGAAGTACCTACTCAATGCAGTCCTGTCGGTTATAAAGTGGCCAAGTTCTTGCAGGATATCTGCCACCGTGAAGACCCTACCCGTCCCGTGACTTGCGGTATGGATCAACTGTCTTGTGTGCTTGCCAACGGCTTTGCAGCCATGATTGACATTCCGGGACTTAATTATCGCACACAGCGTTATAAAGAATCTTACGACCAGCTTCCGCAGAACTTGATTCTTGGTAGCGAGACGGCTTCCACTGTCAGTTCACGCGGAGTCTACAAATTTCCGGTAGAAGAAAAGAAAGGTGCCAAATACGAAGACCACCAATGTTCTTCGTATGACGTGGAAGCATGTCCGTGGTCGAATATCCCGGATGAAGATTTCGCCTTAGCCGATGATAACCACTGGACTATCGGACAATTCGTATGGACAGGATTCGATTATTTGGGCGAACCTTCACCATATGATGTCAATTCATGGCCGAATCATAGTTCTATGTTTGGTATTATAGACCTTGCCAGTATCCCTAAGGACCGCTATTATCTCTACCGTAGCGTATGGAACAAAAATGCAGAAACGCTACATATCCTTCCTCATTGGACTTGGCCGGGACGCGAAGGTGAAGTGACCCCAGTATTCGTATATACCAACTATCCTACAGCCGAACTGTTTATCAACGGAAAAAGCTACGGTAAACAAAGCAAGAATAACAGTTCTTTAAAGAGCCGTTACCGCTTAATGTGGATGGATGCCGTATACGAACCGGGCGAAGTAAAAGTTGTAGCCTACAATAAGGACGGAAAAGCAGTAGCGGAAAAGACAGTACGCACTGCCGGAAAGCCTCATCATATCGAACTGGTCAGCAACCGCAACGAACTGACAGCCGATGGAAAAGACCTCGCCTACGTCACTGTGAAAGTGGTAGACAAAGATGGTAACCTCTGTCCTACCGATAGCCGCCTGATTCACTTCTCCGTAAAAGGAGCCGGTAAGTTCCGGGCTGTTGCTAACGGCGACCCTACCAATCTGGAACAATTCCACCTTCCGAAGATGCACGCTTTCCATGGAATGTTGACAGCGATTGTACAGGCAGGAGAGATTGCCGGAGATCTTGTACTGACTGCCAAGGCAAGTGGAGTGAAAACCGGAACAGTCCATCTTCAGGCAAAATAAAAGGGTAGAATTATAAGAAATAGAGAAATCCATCCTACCCTATACTATTATTTAGGCACAGATTACCCTGTTGCTTTATGCAATCATAGTTCTAAAACCGTGTAATCTGTGCCTAAAATATTAAAGTCGATTATTTACAGATAAATGTCACTAGCAATCCCTTATGGTCTGTCGGCCACACATCAAGCGGTACTATGAATTCATCTTTTGATGTTTCCTCTACACGTTGAGAGCGGACAATAGATTCTTTCGGACCAAACAAAACGGCTTTCTTTGCTTTCAATCCTTTTCCTTTATAGAAGATAAAATCAATACGATCCCGTTCGTCCGCTTTAGGAGCCCATGTTATCTTTTCCGGAGTTTTTGCCAGGTTATCCGAAGGATAGGTAAATCCCGGATGCGTCAGAGGATTGGGATAAATCTTACGGTAGCTGTCAATAAAGCCAGCTTCTTCCAACAAAGTGGTAACTGTCCAGGGTACAACAAAGCCGTTGTGGTCGTACAAGTTCTTATTTTTCTCAATCCAATCGCGATGGGAAGGTTCGTTGAAGTCCCCTCCCACGATCACCCGATAGCCGTTTGCAAGGTCTTTCTCAGCCTGGGCGATAAACATACGAATCGCATCATCCCGCTGAGAGGCTACATTGACTTTCATAATTTCATCTACTGACGCCGGCAGTGGAATTTCTTTCCAGGTAGAGCCGTCATAGCCACGGGCGTTATAATATGCACAGTCCAGATAATCCAGGTGGGCAGTATAAACCGCTACCTTCTTTCCGTTCACGGAACTTGTTAGACGATAAATACTTCCATGGTCATTCTTTTCCGGAAAAACCGTCAAAGAGTCCGTGATAGGATGCTTGCTTAGTAAACCGGTATCATAAGTATAAAAAGAATAATACTTCAGCCCCTTTTCCTGAAGTGAAGCGCACACACGTGCCGTGAAATTCGTTTTATTGTAATTCCTCACCTCACTGAAAGTCACAAAGTCAGGCTTCAGACGGACTATCTCATTGATAATAGCATCATATCCGCCTGGTATCATGGTACCTTCCTGCCATACATTCCATTGCAACACTGTAAATTCATTACTCTTTTGTGCCTTCACAAAAACAGAAACCAGCAACAAAATAGCCGGTAATAGTAGTCTTTTTAATCGCATTTTTTTATATTTAAAGATGAATAATAATCAAATAGCTTTCCAAAAGGATTGGAAGTCACGATATTTACCGTAGCACACCAATTCATCCCCTTCTTCTACTTTCTCGTCCCCCGGAAGTTCATTCTTCACATGAAGCTCCATTAAAGAAATACCCAGACAATTAGTTACTTTATCCGCCCGCTTCAATCCGATTAGTTTTAAGTGAAATTCTTCGTCCAGATTCAACTCATTGACAAAGTATCCTACAAACTTTTTCGGGACTGTAAACTTGACGACATAATATTCCGAATCGACACGGAAAGCTTCCACGCTTGTTCCAAAATCCAGCAGTTGCACCAGACTGCGGGCCGCATCTTCTTCCGGTGTCAATATCTTCTCCAAGCTGAATGCTTCAAGCACGGCTTTATGCACCATATCAATGGCACGGGCATAGATATGAGCAACCTTCTTTTGTTTCAGCAAAGCAACCACACGCACCGATGCGCCGAAATTCTCACCTATGGCGACAATCACTATATCGACACTGTTCAGAGGAAGCACGGACAAAGCCTGTTCATCCGTTGCATCAATCACAAATGCAGTAGCAACCTTATCTTTTATACTATCTACGCGGCTTTCACTAATATCCGCACCAATAATCTCGTGTCCCAGTGCCGATAACTCTTCAGCCAACACACGACCGTAGTTTCCTAAACCGATAATAATGTACTTCATATCTTTAGTTTATGATAATGTTATCACTCGGATAACGGTATTTTGTATTCTTTTTCTGTTTGATAATTCCCAGCATTAACGTTATCAAGCCCACACGCCCGATAAACATCAACAACGCCACTAACAATTTACTTGCATCACATAAATTAGGTGTCAGATTCAGACTGGAACCTACCGTACTAAGCGCCGACACACATTCGAAAGTCAATGCCATTAGAGAGGCTTGCGGTTCCAGTATACTTAATATAAAGATAAAAAGAAACAGTACGCCCAACGACATAACCACTGTCGCATTAGAACGACGGATAGAATCATGAGAAAGTTCCCTTCCGAATACCTCCACCCGTTCCGAGCCACGCAACACGGCCACAAGATTCAGGACAACCACTGCAAAAGCATTCACTTTCACCCCACCGGCAGTAGATTGAGCACCACCACCAATCCACATCAGCACTAAATAGACCAACAAAGTCTGTACACTCAAAGAAGCTAAATCAACACTGCTGAAACCAGCCGTCCTCGGACAAGTAGCATTGAAGAAAGCCTGCGTCCACTTATCTGCAACAGGCATACCGGCAAACGAAGCATTCCACTCAAAAGCGGCAATCGCCAATGTGCCGGTTACCAAAAGCAGAAATGTCATAATCAACACAATCCTCGTATTCAGATTATACAAATGCGACACCTTATGCCTTTCTAACTTGCGCGTACGTACAAACTTCCAGAAATGACGCAAATGATACAGTACAATATCTTTGAAATTAACCAGAATAGGAAAACCGATACCTCCCAGAATAATCAGAAAAGAGACGGAAATAAACAGCCAGTTATGGTTGGTCATTACCATAGAGTTTCCCAAATTACCGGAAAGTGTAGAGAAACCTGCATTACAAAAAGCGGAAATAGAATGGAAAGCAGCAAAAGCCAGTTCGCCTTCCAAAGTCATTCCAAGTGTTCCGTGGATGCTGAACCAGATAGAAATCATGCCGATACCTTCAATCACCAATGTAAATCCCAAGATATATAATAACGTGGACAATAAGGAGCCAAGCGAATTGGAGCTAACCATATCACGTACCACTAACTGATTGTAAAGAGAAGTATTTCCCATAAAGAACATAGCGAAGAAACTGGTCAATGTCATTACACCTAATCCTCCTACCTGGATCAGCAGGATGATAACAACAAGTCCGCCGGTAGTAAATGTAGTCGATACGTCAACGGGCACCAGCCCCGTCACACATACCGCACTGGTAGCCGTAAACAATGAATCCACCCAGGTAATGCCATTCACCGTGCATCGTGGCAACATCAATAACCCCGTACCAATCAGAATGATAGCCAAAAAGCTGACAGCCAATATCAGAGAAGGATTAGTGCGACGCCCCAACAAACGGACCAGTCCGTTGGACAAATTCAGAAAAGAAAAAATTAGTAATAAGACAAGATGATAAAACTTCCCGTCCAGAAACTCCCAAAATTGCAGGATTGCCCCTTCTTCTTCCGGACGATGGAAAATGACCGGTATCAAAGTCAGATACAGCAAACCGCTCAAAATCCAGGCCAACCGCCGGTATTGTTTCTTTGTACTTCTATATTCAAGTGAGATATGAAGAGTCACATCAACCAGAAAAATAATCCATACAGCCTTATACAGGACCTGAATTTTCGCCACTTCATCAACCGATAGCGGAAAGCCATGTTCGTAAATCACTCCGACGATCAACAACAAAGACGCCAGATAAGTAAGTGCTTCTACTAAACCCAATAAGATACGTACATAAGGTTTCAGTAGTTTGTTCTGATACAACAAAAACTTATGATAAATCTTCATATCGCATTTTTTATATAATGCCGTGCAAACTTAACTAAAATAACAATCGAATCCGATTCTTTGTTGACAAAAACATCCGAATATTAAAAATTTTGTCTACATTTGGCAGCGGAAAACTAAAAAACCACAATATTATGAGTGACAAAAGAAAACGGTATATCCTGCCGGAAGAAGAAATCCCACACTACTGGTACAATATTCAGGCTGACATGGTCAATAAGCCAATGCCTCCTTTGCACCCGGGAACAAAACAGCCGCTGAAAGCGGAAGACCTGTATCCTATTTTCGCTAAAGAACTGTGTCATCAGGAACTTAACCAGACCGATGCATGGATTGAAATCCCGGAAGAAGTCCGTGAAATGTACAAATACTACCGCAGTACTCCGCTTGTTCGTGCTTACGGACTGGAAAAAGCGCTCGGTACTCCGGCACACATTTATTTTAAGAATGAAAGTGTAAGCCCTATCGGCTCTCATAAGTTGAACTCCGCTTTGGCACAAGCTTATTACTGTAAAGAAGAAGGCGTTACCAACGTGACTACCGAAACCGGTGCCGGACAATGGGGGGCCGCTCTTTCTTATGCAGCCAAAGTTTTCGGACTCGAAGCTGCCGTTTATCAGGTGAAAATCAGCTACGAACAGAAGCCTTACCGCCGTAGTATCATGCAGACTTTCGGAGCACAGGTTACTCCTTCTCCGTCCATGTCTACCCGCGCCGGAAAAGATATCCTGACTGCACACCCTACTTATCAGGGTTCACTCGGAACAGCTATTTCCGAAGCTATCGAACTTGCTCAAATGACTCCTAACTGCAAATATACACTTGGTTCCGTACTTAGTCATGTTACCCTTCATCAGACAATTATCGGTCTGGAAGCGGAAAAACAGATGGAAATGGCCGGTGAATACCCGGATGTAGTAATCGGATGTTTCGGAGGCGGTTCCAACTTTGGTGGTATTTCCTTCCCTTTCATGCGTCATAACATACTGGAAGGCAAGAAAACCCGTTTCGTTGCCGCCGAGCCCGCTTCTTGCCCGAAATTGACACGCGGCAAGTTCCAGTATGATTTTGGTGATGAAGCCGGATACACCCCATTACTCCCGATGTTTACATTAGGACACAACTTTGCTCCGGCTCATATCCATGCAGGCGGCCTTCGTTATCATGGTGCAGGTGTCATCGTTTCACAATTACTCAAAGATAATCTCATGGAAGCGGTAGATATCCAGCAACTGGAATCGTTCGAAGCCGGTTGCCTGTTTGCACAAATGGAAGGTATTATCCCTGCTCCGGAGTCCTGCCATGCTATCGCAGCAGCCGTTCGCGAAGCCAATAAGTGCAAAGAAACAGGAGAAGAAAAAGTAATCCTGTTCAACCTTTCCGGGCATGGGTTGATTGACATGGCTTCTTACGACAAATATCTGGCAGGTGATTTGGTGAACTACTCATTAACCGACGAAGATATTCAAAAGAACTTGGATGAGATAGGCGATTTAGCTAAATAGTCTTCTGATTTCAACATCCGAACAATAAAATAAGCCCGGTATCTTATGCCGGGCTTATTTACTTTTCATTACCATATCTCTGAAAAAGAAAGTTGTCCAAATAAGATCTCATGCTAAAAAATGATTTATCGGCTAAAAGATGTCCTTTCCTAAAGATTTTCGCCAATATCGAAAGGATTTCATCTGAATTAATTTCCTATTCTTAACAGAAATCCGTACTTTTGCGCAGCATTCAATCAAACAAAAGCCATACAAATATGACACGCTACTTAAAAAACATGGAAAAAGAAATTATCATTGATAATCAGTTGGATGAAGTTGCAAGAATTGCTCTATTTATCGAAGAATTAGGAATGTCATTACAATTACCGGCAGGTATCACAATGAGCCTCAACCTCGCTATTGAAGAAGCGGTTACCAATATTATCCGTTACGGCTACCCTTCCAATAAAGAAAGTGAAATCATCCTTCGAACATCTGTTGCTCCCGGAATGCTGGTTACACAAATTATAGACAACGGAATTTCCTTCGATCCTACTGCCAAAGAAACATCTGACAATGTACAATCTCTCGACCAACAACTGACACAAGGCCTGGGACTTTTCCTGATCCGGCGTACAATGGACAAAGTAGAATATCATTCCACAGATAATCATAACGAATTAATTCTTACCAAGAATATAGATATGGACTTCAAGCCTGAAGCTACTTTGAAAACCAATCTATGCCAAATAGAAGAAGTGACGATTCTCACTATTGAAGGGCGTTTGGATACAGCAAATGCCAATACATTCAATACAGTATTACAACCTCTTTTAGCTAGTAAAACTCCAAATATAATTGTGAATTGCGAAGGCTTATCATACATTAGCAGTTCCGGTTTGCGAAGCCTGATTACACTGCAAAAGAGTGTCATGCAACATGGAGGTCAACTTGTCCTGGAGGCGATGAAACTAGAAATACGTAAAATATTCGATATGACCGGATGCTCCGGACTTTTTACAGTACGCTAACTCATACTGTATGAAAGTAATCCGCATCATAGCCTGCATCCTGCTACTATCTGTATTTTCATTAATAAACGTAGTTCATGCACAGTCTGTTACACTTATCCCCAAATGGACGGCACAGGCACAATTTGCAGGTTACTATGTAGCGGAGAAAATGGGCTTCTACAAAGAAGAAGGACTTGATGTACACGTGAAACATCCGTCTCATTCGGAAAACTCATTCCAGTATCTTAAAGAAGGAGAGCCGCAGGCAGTTATCACCAATCTATCACAAGCATTAATGGAATACTTTGCAGGAAAACGAATTGTAAACATCCTGCAAACTTCACAGGAAAACAGTTTGATGCTAGTCAGCCACTCACCATTAAAAGGAATTCCGTCATTACAACACAGAGAAATTGCAGTATGGAATCATATTACTCAGGAACTACTCGACCGAATCGCGAACAAATACCAAATTGAAGTAGAATGGATACGGTTTAACAGTGGTATCAATCTATTTCTATCAAAAGCAGTAGATATTTGTATGGTGGGAAGTTATAACGAGTTTCCACAACTTGCCGAATGTGGAATGCAGATAGATTCTACTCATATCATGCGTTTTGCCGATTATGGATATAACTTGCCCGAAGATGGACTTTACGTTACTGAAGAATTTTATCAAAAGCATCCCGAAACGATACAGAAACTAGTCCGAGCCTGTATCCGTGGCTGGAACTGGGCGAACGAGCACCCGGAAGAGACTCTTGACATTGTAATGGAGCAGGTACATCATTACAATATAGGAACCAACCGATATCACCAGCGTAAAATGCTGGAAGAAATACTGCGATTGCAAACAGACAAAACAGGGCAACGCCCTTATCGGCTGAGTCGTGAAGGTTTCGATCTGGCAATTGATATTTTACTGCCACCAGACATCTCAAAGAAAAAAAGTATTCGTTACGAAGACTTTGTAAAATAACCAATTCACGACATGAAACACACATTTTCCCATTCTTTTGCAACCCGGTTAAGTATCTACGTTTTCTCATTCACGTTGATCGTCTTTGCTACTATCATGGCATTGTTCTACAATTATAACCATGAAAAGGTAACGAGTTACGCCATTGAACGTACTCACGGATTATTGAGTAACATAGCAACAGAAATCAGCAGCCAGCTAATGTCGGTAGAAACAACTATCAATCAATCTACATGGGTATTGGAAAGAAACATAAACCTGCCAGATTCATTGCATCTTATCATCGAATCAGTCGTAAAGAATAATCCACTTATTGTCAAAAGCGGCATAGCTTTTACCCCAAACTACTATAAAGAAAAAGGCAAGTATTTTATGCCTTATGCTTCGCTCGATAACAAAACAAATCATGTAACCTATCAGGTATTAGGCAGTCAGAATTATGATTATCCTTGTATGGACTGGTATCTTATCCCTAAAATGCAGAAACAAGCCTACTGGAGTGAACCTTATTATGACGACGGAGGCGGAAATATCATTATGAGTACTTACTCAAAGCCTTTGTATGACAACCGTGGCGAACTGTTCGCTATCTTTATCGCCAGTATATCCCTGACGCAATTCACCGATACGATCAGTCTCCTGAAACCATATCCCTCCAGTTATACTTACTTAATCAGCCGCAACGGAAGTTTTCTGACTCATGCAGACCGGGATAAAATAATGAATGAGACCATATTTTCCGAAGCCTTTGCCACAGAAAACCATTCACAGGAACAGATAGGACGTGAAATGCTGGCCGGTCATACAGGTACTATACGCTTCGACAACCAAGGAAATGATTCATACGCATTCTATACTACTATTCCCCAAATCGGTTGGTCAGTATGCACGGTATGTCCGAGCCGTATTATTCTTCAGGAGCTGGACAATACTTCCCGAAAAATCATTTATACTTTTCTGGGCGGTATACTGATACTACTACTTATTGTATACAGTATTATCCGGCGTTTAGTCCGTCCATTAGAGAAATTCTCGGAATCCGCTCGTGAAATTGCCACAGGGCGGTTTGACGTGACACTACCCCTAGTCCGCTCGAATGATGAAATCAAAGACTTATATGATTCATTAGTCTACATGCAAAAATCATTGTCGACTTACGTGAATGAACTGAAAGAGACTACTGCAAGCAAAGAACGTATTGAAAGCGAGCTTTCCATAGCACGGGAAATACAAATGGGCATGCTCCCTAAAATATTTCCTCCTTATCCAGATCGTAATGATGTGGATTTGCATGCCATACTGCATCCCGCCAAAGAGGTGGGTGGCGACCTTTATGATTTCTATATGGACGGCAATCATCTCTATTTCCTGATTGGGGATGTATCGGGAAAGGGAGTACCCGCCTCACTATTTATGGCTATCACCCGTAGCTTATTCCGGACGTTATCCCAGCATGTACTTTCACCTGCCAAAATAGTTACGGAAATGAACAATTCTATTTCCGACAATAATGAATCCAATATGTTTGTCACCCTCATTGTCGGCATACTCGATCTGGAAACAGGCATACTGAAACTTTGCAATGCCGGTCACAATCCTCCCATACTCATTTATCCTGATGGACAGGTTTCATATTTGGAATTCAAAACTCAAATATTTGTAGGAGTCGTCGAAGATTTTAAATACAGTGATGAAGAAGTTGTATTGGAAAAAGAAAGCAAATTGTTCCTTTATACCGACGGAGTGACAGAAGCTGAAAATATAAATAAAGAACTATATGGAGAAGAAAAGTTATTGGAAATGTTATCAGATAATGCCTCGTCGGATGTGCGTACTACAGTCAACGTTGTTGTAGACTCCATTGCAAGCCATGTCAAAGAAGCCGAAGCAAGTGATGACCTCACCATCTTACTAATTCAATATGAACCCGGAACAGCAAACAGTTAAGTTATTATCAGTATGGAAAAAGAAATTAGAATCTCAAACAATTTGAACGAGATAGTAGTTTTAGCCAGTTTTATAGAAGAACTGGGCGAGGAACTTTCCCTGCCGGCAGAAACGGTTATGAATATCAATTTGGCACTGGAAGAAGCTGTAGCCAATATTATCATGTACGCTTACCCTCCCAAAGAGCAACATATTATCTTACTGAAAGTTACTTCAACCGAAAAACAACTGATTTTCCTTCTCACAGATAAAGGAGCTTCTTTCGATCCCACGCAAGTAGAGGAAGTAGATATCACACTTCCGATTGAGGAACGTCCTATCGGTGGGCTTGGCATTTTCCTGATTCGCAGCATCATGAATGAAATATCCTATCAACGCATCGATAACGAAAATCGACTAATAATGAAAAAAGACATTTAACATAAGGACGAGAAGATATTCCAAACGTGGGAACTCCGGTTCCAAGGCTGGAAACTGGAGTTTCTAACTAAGGAAACCTCAAGAAACTCATGGCTTGCTTTTGAAGAAGAATAATCTTAATTGTTCATTCAAACATTCGTTCCTCTAAAAATGTTATATTTGCAGATTATAATCAAAAAAGAACAAAATATGAAATATATCGGAGCACACGTAAGTGCATCCGGCGGCGTAGAATTCGCCCCCATAAATGCGCATGAAATAGGAGCAAATGCTTTTGCACTGTTCACTAAAAATCAACGCCAATGGATTAGCAAACCATTGAGCGAAGAAAGTATCCGGCTTTTCAAAGAGAATTGTGATAAGTACGGTTTTCAGCCTGAATATATCCTACCTCACGATAGTTATCTTATTAATTTAGGGCATCCTGAGGAAGAAGGACTGAATAAAAGCCGTGCCGCTTTCTTGGACGAAATGCAACGCTGCGAGCAACTGGGCTTGAGACTTCTGAATTTTCACCCCGGCAGCTCTCTTAATAAAATAGCAACAGAAGATTGCCTGTCACTTATTGCAGAAAGCATTAATATCACTCTGGAAAAGACAAAAGGAGTAACAGCCGTTATTGAAAATACTGCCGGACAAGGCAGTAATCTGGGAAGCGAGTTTTGGCAATTAAAATATATTATTGATCGGGTAGATGATAAAAGCCGGGTAGGTGTTTGCCTTGATACTTGCCATACATATACAGCAGGTTACGATATTGTGAACGATTACGATAAAGTATTTGAAGAATTCGACAAAGAAGTAGGATTCAATTATCTGCGTGGTATGCACTTGAATGATTCGAAGAAAGCACTGGGTACCCACGTCGACCGTCACGACAGTATCGGCGAGGGACTAATTGGAAAAGCATTCTTTGAAAGATTAATGCAAGATTCAAGATTTGATAATATACCTTTGGTACTCGAAACTCCTGATGAAAGTAAGTGGGCAGAGGAAATAGCCTGGTTAAGAAGTGTTGAGTAAAAGACAGATAACAAAAGACATTGATATACAAAAATAGCTGGCAGACAGGATCTATCAGCTATTTATATATAACGAACAGCTAATAAATATTCGCCATACTGACTAAAGGTTCATACAGTTTTTCTATATCCTGTGAATCCATTTCGATTTGTACCTGATCGCCGGGCATTAGTTTCTGCCCTTTAGGAGTCCAGTCCTTCCGGTCGCGATGAACATTAATAATAATACAACGCTCCGGCAGACGAAGCTCATCCACAATCTTTCCGTCCAGATAAGAACCGCTCATGACCTCAACCGATAATGTGTAGCGTGCTTCTTCTTTGAATGCAGGTGAATGAATCATGTCTTCGTATAAAGTCACATTGAGAGGTTTTATTTGAAGCATTTCAGTGAAATAATAAGTTAATCCCCCAACTACGATCGAAGGATAGAATACCTCTAAATGTCCCGTTATCTCGGTTATCAGCACGATAGCCGTTAATGGAGTGCGAACTACTGCCACAAGAAAAGCGGACATACAAATCAACATGATATAACTGATATTCTCGTATGCAATAAGTCCCTGTCGCACCATAATCAATGCTACGATTTGTCCGAGAAGCCCTCCTGTCACCAATGTAGGAATAAAATTTCCACCCGGCAAGCCCGAGGAAAAAGAAAATATGCTAAAAACCAAATGTAATAGCATCATACCGACAATCCAAAGAATATGTGTATCCGGATGCATGGCCTGGGAAAGCAAGAATTGCTCTCCTCCACCGGTCAAATTGAACTCCGCCATAGAGATAAGAAAAGCAATAAAGAGCAGGTACAGCATTTTCACGTATTCCGGATGTTTAATGGCAGGATAGATACGTTTGACCTGAAGTGTGGTAATAGAAAAGAGTTTTCCGAAAATGGAAATTACAGCGGCCAATAGAAGAAACAGTTTCACCTGCCCCCCAAAAGTCATTCCCGGCACAATGGCATCTATATGAAAATAAGGATTCATAGGGAAAATCCAACTGGCGACCCCACCGGCAACCACTCCTGCCAGTAGCGTAGTAATAGCCGTTTTAGGCGCATCGAACCGTTCAATGGATTCTATAACCAGCAACGACGAAGCCAATGGCGCAGCAAAAGCAGCCGCTAATCCGGCACCTGCACCGGCAGCTAATAACTGCTTCCGTTCGCCGCTAAGCACCCGCCCCCATTTGGATACCAAGTATCCCACATATGAACCTATCTGTACGGAAGGTCCTTCACGTCCCAAAGACAGTCCGGTACTTAATGCGAGTATTCCACCTACAAACTTAGCCATCAATTCCCGAAAAGGATGTTTGTAATCAACCCGTCCGTTAATGACTCCACGTGTCTGTGGAATCCCTCCACCCGTAATGAGAGGCATTTTTTTTACGAGCCAGGAAACAAATAGAAGAATTCCCCACATCAGCAGGAAAAGAGGAATATACCAATACCACTTTAAATGGGCATCAAAGAAATCGTGACGAAGATTGAAGAAAAACTGCAATAGATAATGGTAGGGCACTGCAACAAGCCCCGTCAGCAGCCCCACAAAGATACTAACAAAGTAAAGCCGCGCGTCAATCAACTTCAGTTTAAAGATTCGCCAACGGCCCTTATCCTTCAATTTATTGACAAAATCAAACATTCGGCAAGGTTTTCATTGTTTTCACGTACGACAACAACAATCAAAACCCTGCTGTGGTTTTCGGATAAATAGAAATTTAATTCTCAATTATCGCCCCATCATATTCAAACGAAGAATAGCATGCACCACGAAATAGGAACCCAGCGCATTGTAATCAGTATCACGAATAGCAGTGGCAGTAATCGTACGTATCATCGAAACGTCCTGATGAAGAATATCATATATTTTGAAACGGAGCAGTAGTTGTTTCCGTTTCAGAAAGGCTTTCGACAACTGACAATTCCACATCAGGTTTTCGCGGGCATTGCCACTATATCCATAGCCGGAACGTTGAAAACAAGTAAGGTCGCTGAACAGTTCTATCCCCCATGGGAAATAATATTGTACTTCCGTGCCAAAGCGGTAATCGTAAGTTTCGGTACGTGTCTCTTTCACATTATTATGGGAATTGTTGTACAGCAATTCTGCACGGGCACTGATTTCCATTTGCTTCGTGCGGTATGTTAATTGCAAGCGTTGGCGGGCTGTGAGATGTTTCACTGTACTTTTTACAGGAGCTTCTTTATTTATCGTGCTATACCCGTTCTGGTTTCTGTATTGCAGATATGAATATGTACGGAATCGCCAACTACGATTCTTGAAAGGAGTATTGAGAGAAAAAGAGCCCATAGCACGCCAGTTACCGTTCAGATTAAGAGGAGTGGTAGTTCGCACACCGGATTCGCTATCATAGGTCACTTGGTTGGTTATACTATTAATGGTATTCTCCGCCAAGACGGAAGCAACCATATTCCGTTGGTGTTTGGCATTATAGGAGTTGAAATTTAATGTGAAAGTATTCGTATACGAAGGCTTCAGCGAAGGATTACCGACACGGATATTCAACGGGTTGGTGCGGTCCGTCACCGGTTGAAGGTCGCGTATATTCGGCTGACGGCTTTTTCCCCGGTATACAATCTGCAAACGGGTACGTTTGGAGAACTTATAACGGAAATTGACGGTAGGAGAAATATTAAAAACAGACTTTCGCAACGGTTCTTCTGCCGGAGTTGCCTTTTCCAGAAGAGAACGGCTGACAGACTTTTGAGGTTCAAAGTCAGCACCGATATTATAATTATAGTTCTTACGGGAGGTACGGACCGCAAGATTAAACAGGTGATTACTATACTGATTCTCAAAACAATTGCTTGCGTCCTCGTCATAATCAGGAGCAAATTCTTCCAGTTCCTTGTTCCAGTTGTAGACAAAACGGTCGGAGTTGTTCACCCGATGCTGGTAACTGTAACGGAACTGAAGAAAATGAAACCAGGGCAAAGGTTCTACATAAACTAATTGTAACCGGTAGTTATACCCCTCCATTCTATCTTCAATCTTTTGATTCTTTACATTCTTAGCATTGTTTTTGAAGTAATGGGTAGTGGAAAGGCTGGTTCTGTCGGTGGAAGATCCATTTGTACCATAATCAACTTTCAAGGCTATATTTCTTCCCATTCGGCTAAGTTTCCGACTAAGTTGCAGCATCATGGTCAAATTATAGGATGAGTTATGAGTTGTTCCTGATGATTCCCGCTCATTCAGTAGCACATCATTGCCCCACCCTTGCTGAAAACCGTTACTACTTCTATCATTGGCAGCCGTACGGTATTGAGGGCGAAAAATCAATGTTGTAACAGAATCCATTTTCCACTCCAAGAAAGCATTCGCTACCAAGTTATCGTTTCCCTGTCGATTGTGTCCGGTACTTTCGGTGATAGATTTGTCTTTACGAAGATAATTGTCTACCGTAGTACGACTGTCCTCCAGACGGTCAGTGCCCATATATTGAATGTTCGACCGAAATTTGACGCGCTTCCAGTCATGAGTGGCATTCACTCCCAAAGAACGGGAAGTAGTCAGCCCTTTTTGAGTACGAAGATTACCGGAAGAACTGGCAGACTCCCCCTGCATTTCAGAAAAGCCTTGGTTGTTGGTGTTATTCAGATTCCCGATAACAGTCAATTGGGAGTTATCCCGGAAACGGTTTAAAGTATTGGCCAGTTCATAACGGTCTTTACTTCCATAACCACCCATAAAATTTTCCATCCATCCTCGTTTCATATTCTTCTTGACCGACAGGTCGAGAATCATTTCTTCTTCACCATCGTCAATACCGGTAAGACGGGCAAGATCGGACTGGCGTTCGTATGCTTTCAGCTTTTCTATCATCTCTACCGGAAGATTTTTAAGAGCAGCTTTCGGGTCGTCGGAAAAGAATTCTTTTCCGTCCACCAAAATCTTTTTCACTTCCTTTCCATGAATCAGCAGTTTGCCGTCCTCATCTATTTCTCCACCGGGAAGTTGTTTCACCAGTTCTTCCAGCATGGAGCCTTCGGGAGTACGATAAGCCGAAGCGTTAAAGACGGTAGTATCTCCTTCGGTCACCGCCATAGGTGCTTGTCCCACAACAACGGTTTCGTTTAATGAAATACTCTCCGGACTCAAAGATATATTACCCAAAGTGGGTGTCTTATTATTTGCTGAAACAGATATAGTCCGATAAACAGAGGTATATCCGATATAAGAGATATGCAATAGAATAGACTTGCTTTTCGGAATAGTAACAGCTAACTGAAATTTACCTTGTATATCCGTAGCTCCTCCCACTAATAAGATGCTATCCGGTAAAGCCAAAAGCCGGACCGTAGCAAACGGTACCGGCTGATTGGTTTCAGTATCAACAACACGCCCGACAAAACGCTCTTTGCCGGACTGTGCATAAACAGCCAAACTTATCAGTAACAGGACATAACAACTGATCAAACGGTACTGAAAAGAATAAATACGTCTGTCTATGCTCAAGTTGTGTTGATTTAGTAAAACAGAAACTTATAATATAACCTAATCCCTATTGTTATCCTTGGCGCGGAGCACGAGGTCTTTGTCCCTGATGATGTCCCTGTCCCGGTTTCTGACCTTTTCTGCGGTCAAACTCTTTCCTGAATTTATTCATATTACTCTTTTCCTGCTGATAGATTTTCATAATCTGCTTTTGAGAAAGTATCTTGCTGAATTCATTATAATACTTCTCACGAATATCAAGCATCTTACGGCTTTGAGCAAACTGGTTTCTCAACATGGTAGCAATCTGTTCGTCAGTCATTACCGGTCGCGGAGCATCCTTTTTATCGGTAGCCGATGTTCCTTGAGCTTTTTCGGCTCTTGGTTTATGGTTCATCATGCGGCACTCGCGCAGTTCTTTCAGATATTTCTCGTAAACCGGTGTAAACTTGGCGGCTGTCGCATCATCCAGCATCAAGGTTTTAACAATCTGATTCGTCTGCATCTGCATCATCTGCTCTTGTGTGGGACGTTGTTTCTTCTCCTTATTATCTCTATTTTGAGCTGAAAGGGTCATCTGGCTTCCCAACAAGAGAGCAACCAAAACTACATAAATAAATTTCATCTTCATAATCTTTACATTTTTAATCATTGATTGAGTTACTTAATTCAAAAATATATCGTTTTCAGAGAAGCTGACGAGCTCTTCCAACTCCTCATCCGACAATTCTTTAATCCATGTGTCTACCGGATCCGTACCATTACTTCTGTCGACAGCCAATGTGTTCGAAGAAGACGATTTGACCTCATCCATTTGACGCAAGGACGGAACGAATAAAATTCCAGCTAATACTGCCGCTATGGCAACTACCGTAGAAATAATCAGCTTCATGTGAGACTTCCGCTGTTGTTTCACCCCGGTACGTTCCATTACCTTTCGTTGCACATCCTCGAAGAATCCGTCGGGGGTAGTGTAAGGGGTCCGTTTACCAATATCGTCAAAATCAAAATCCTTTTTCATCGTTCTACCTATTTAGTATATATTCCTTTATTTTTTCTTTTGCATAGTGGTAATTCACTTTCAGCGTATCCACCTTACTATCCAGCACCCGCGCAATCTCTTCATACTCAAGTTCATCGTAATAACGTAAGTTGAATACAAGCCGTTGCTTCTCCGGCAAACTCAAAATGGCTTCTTGAAACTTCACCGCCAGTTCGTTCTCATAATCTATATAATCAGAAGCCTTCAGTTTGCTCATCAATTCTTCCTGTACATCCTCCGCTGATATGACTCCTTCCTCTTTACGACTATTCAATAAGCGTAAACTTTCATTCGTCGCAATCCGGTAAATCCAGGTTGACAGTGAACTTTCTTCGCGAAATTGATCGATATGTCGGAATATCCGGATAAAGACCTCCTGAAGCACATCTTCCGCATCTTCGTGAGACACGACCAGCCTACGGATATAATTATATATCGGTACCTGAAAAGAGTTCATCAGCATCTTGAATCCCCGTTCACGATCCGAGGAACAAGCTTCACGAATTTTATTCTCGTTTATCATCAATTCTATATCTGAGCTTTATTAGTTAGAACGCAGAAGGGTGTGGAAGTTAAATACAAGAATTCGTATTTTGCTTTTATTAACAAGAAAGAGGAGAAAAGAAGTAGAATACAAGGAAAAGAAATTGCCTCCAAGACCTTTACAGAGGCTTTAGAGGCAATTCGAATACTTTATCTATAAATTGTAAATAAGAAGTCTGTTACCAGAACTTATTGTGTTCCGCACTATATTCAAAACCGACAGCTTTCAACTGATTCACTAATTCATCCTTATTTACGTCCATATCTTCACAAAGTTCGTCAAGTGAAGAATAGCAATCGCGCAACTTCATATTGATAACGCTAAACAGCATCATCGGGTCTTTGGGTAATTCCATAACATACAATCTTTTTAAACCGGACGCAAAGTTACAGCAATCTCATTGAATGGCAAAACAAATCAATCTTAAAGGAAGCAGAAATTCGGGTATATCTTTTATAATATCCATTTGAAAACAAGGAAAATTGCAAAATAATAAATAAACAGTTATCCAACCAAGTGCTTTTCTACATTTCTCATACTGATGCTTTTTAAAGGATAATAAATTACATTTCTACTAATAAGAGTGCTCAGACAGAAAAATGGCTGTCCATTCATCCACATACGCCATTCATTTAGGATTTAAAAGATGAATGAGAAGCAATGTACTAACGGGATAACATATACTCCAATGAGATTTATGAGAGTAAATGCAGAAAACAGTTCCCGACAGCCGTAGATATAATTGTTAATTATACTTGTGAATATGTATTTCATATAAAAATAGTTTCTACATTTGTGGCCGTTATGATGAAGTACATATTCTGTATATTATTAGGTATATTTCTAAGTTGGGGATTCCAGTTGATTTCCGACGAAAGGCAAGAAGCATATCGGCCAGAAACCGGTAGTACCTATATACAAACTTGTGTTAATGCTTTTCATCCCGAAACTAAAACTATGATAAAACAACTAGGGAAAGAAAAGAAACTCGTCAAAGCAAAAGAAAATACAGGAAAGCAGGGCTACAATGACAGTGACGGTGTCTTAAATCCATCCTCCTTCCGTTATTTCTCTCCTTCAAAGTTACTTAGATTCAATATTCATTCCGTTACTATCCGGATATTAAGTTCTTTAAAGATTCAACTTCCTAAGAATCAATGGACAGGTTTCTCATTCTATACTAATTTTATCAAATATTCCGATAGATATCACATCTATACATTAGGTCATATACTCATTTAGCCATTTTATACCTTTTATAGACATAGAAAATTCATATTTTCTATGCCTTATTTGTTGTTTCTATCTTTTCCTTTTAATAACAATCAAAGTATATAAAATGGATTTTTTACTCAATTTTATACTCCATATTGACCAATATATGGTCATGATTGTGCGTGATTATCATGCATGGACCTATGCTATCTTATTCATCATAATCTTCTGTGAAACCGGATTAGTAGTCACTCCTTTCCTCCCGGGTGACTCTTTACTTTTCGTTGCCGGAGCGATCTCTGCGTTACCCGATATGCCTATCAGCATACACATACTCGTTATCATATTATTTGCTGCTGCCATATTAGGTGATTCATGCAATTATATGATTGGGCATTTCTTTGGTCGAAGGCTATTCAACAATCCTAAATCCAAGATATTCAAGCAAAGTCACTTGGAGAAAACACACGAATTTTATAAGAAGTATGGTGGCAAAACCATTATCCTGGCACGCTTTATCCCCATAGTACGTACATTTGCCCCCTTCGTTGCAGGAATGGGGAAAATGAATTACTACTATTTTATGGTATATAATTTGGTTGGTGGAGCTGTCTGGGTAACTATATTCTGTTATGCAGGATATTTCTTCGGCGATCTCCCGTTTGTGCAGGAAAACCTAAAACTACTCATTGTAGCCATTATATTCATATCCATATTGCCTGCTGTAATTGAGGTCATACGCGCCAAGTTGAAATTTTAAACTGCCCAAACCATAGTCTGTATTCATTTGTTACTAATATAAATAAAGTAGAAAAAAACAATTTAAAGTTTTTACACTTATGAAAAATTCTTTTTTTAGTCGGTTTACCCCAAAGGAACCGAAGTTTTTCCCGTTACTGAAACAATTATCAGAAGTACTTTCTGCCTCATCTGTTGCTTTAGTAGAAAGTCTGCAACATGACCAACCGACAGAACGCTCGGAGTACTACAAAAAGATCAAAGACCTCGAACGGGAAGGAGACAGACTGACACATCTGATTTTTGATGAATTAGGAACTACATTCATCACTCCCTTTGACCGTGAAGATATTCATGACTTAGCTTCTTGTATGGATGATGTCATCGACGGAATAAACAGTTGTGCCAAAAGGATTTCCATTTATAATCCTCGTCCTATTTCTGAAAGCGGAAAAGAACTGAGCCGTTTGATCCAAGAAGAAGCTATATATATTTGTAAAGCTATGGATGAACTCGAAACATTCCGCAAAAAGCCGACACTCCTCCGAGAATATTGCTCCAAACTGCATGAAATCGAAAACCAAGCGGATGATGTATATGAGTTCTTCATCACCAAACTCTTTGAAGAAGAAAAAGATTGTATCGAACTTATCAAGATTAAAGAAATCATGCACGAACTGGAAAAGACAACCGATGCTGCAGAGCATGTAGGTAAAATTCTGAAAAGCCTGATTGTAAAGTACGCATAAAAGAAGCCTGAACACATGGAATTATTAGTGACTATCATTATCCTAGCTCTGATATTCGACTATATCAACGGCTTTCACGATGCTGCAAACTCCATTGCCACTATCGTATCTACGAGAGTTCTTACCCCCTTCCAAGCTGTATTATGGGCTGCCTTCTTTAATTTCGTTGCTTTCTTTATCGCTAAATATATAATAGGCGGATTCGGAATTGCCAACACTGTATCCAAAACCGTAGTAGAGCAATATATTACTTTACCGATTATATTAGCAGGAGTTATTGCCGCTATCACTTGGAATCTGATTACTTGGTGGAAAGGTATCCCCTCCTCTTCTTCTCATACCCTTATCGGAGGATTTGCAGGAGCAGCTATCATGGCAAACGGATTTGAAACTATTCAACTTAATATCATCCTAAAAATTGCAGCATTTATTTTTTTGGCTCCTTTTATTGGCATGGTCATTGCATTCGGATTCACTTTGTTCGTACTTTATATCTGCCGGCGAGCTCATCCTCATACCGCAGAGCAATGGTTCAAGAGATTACAACTTGTATCCTCCGCCCTTTTCAGTGTCGGACATGGTCTGAATGACTCTCAGAAAGTAATGGGTATCATAGCTGCCGCCATGATAGCCGCACATTCCATGGGATTGGGGATGGGCATAAATAGTATCAATGATCTGCCCGACTGGGTTGCCTTCTCCTGTTTTACGGCCATTTCACTCGGAACCATGTCCGGAGGTTGGAAGATAGTAAAAACAATGGGAACCAGAATCACCAAAGTAACTCCACTGGAAGGAGTGATTGCCGAAACAGCAGGTGCTTTCACTCTCTACATCACGGAAATGTTGAAAATTCCTGTAAGTACGACACATACTATCACAGGAGCAATCATCGGAGTAGGCGCAACAAAACGCCTTTCTGCTGTTCGTTGGGGAGTTACCAAAAGCCTGATGACGGCTTGGATTCTTACAATTCCGGTCAGCGGACTTTTAGCAGCCGGTGTTTATTTTATTGTTTCTTTATTTATATAATAAAACATATTCCAGCCATATAAAATAGCGTTTAGAAACACTTGATTCCCAAACGCTGTTTTATATCTATTTTTAGTCCTAAATATTTATATAAATCGCTTTAAGAAAAAACATCTATTCTTCTAACCTTCCTAATCAGTAAGTACATCATAACAAGCATATATCTCTCAAATAGAAAAAGAGCTGAAAGTCAATGACCTTCAGCTCTTTTTCTATATATTAAGCGTTTAGCAAATTCTTATTTGACTTCCTCAAATATAATATGCTATGAATATCAACTATTTATAATTTCATGGTACAAATATGAATTATTTTAGTGGTCATATATTGAAAAGCAAGAGTAAAAAGAGATATTTCCACGGCAAAAGAAAGATTTATGATTATTTAACTATGTATTTTGTATTTGCAGATGTTTTCATTTGATGTTGGATATTTGCACTTGTTTTGCTCTTCTTTTCACAAAACGCATAAAACGAAGACATTGCATCTTTTTCGCTTATTTTTGACTTTCGTTTTTTATGGAAATACGTTATACTTTTGCAAAGTAATCATAGACAAAAATAATTATGAAGCAAAAGCAACATATATTCCAATCCTGGGCGATAGAAATAGTAACGGTGCTTCTAGCGTCCACAATATCATTCCCTGTGAGTGATGCTATTGGTGTGCAATTAAGTCTTCTCCCCTTTGTCATGGTAGCGTGTTATGTTACTCTCAAATTCATCTATCACATTTGCATTTTTCTGTCGGCGCATATAATTGCCATAGTTGCACTATTGCGCCAGAACTCAATGCCGTCCAACAAGCAGACCAAAGAAGAATATGCCTTTGCCAACACCTCGTCTGCAACAGACAACAATGATGTTCTAATGAAACGAATGGAGTTATTCCATTACGAGTACCAACATGAGGAACGACAATATCTTCAGCAAAAAGAAAAGGAAGAAGACGAAAAACTACAAGCCGTATTGCAATACACTCGAAACACATTCAGGCAATTTGATTTTAGCGAAGAAGAAATCTTCCAAATCTGTGAATGTGTCCGATACTTTGTCACAAATCGGCAAGCTCTCACAAATACAAACATCCATATCAAAAGACGTGTAGCCGTTACCCAAATCTCACTTAAAAACTTTGCTTGGAACATAGCTTTTCAATATAATATCGGTCGAGATGTAACAGCGCAGTTTGTCATGCACACCTTTCATGAATGGTTTGCCAATTCTACGATTGATACAATCAGGAAGAATTTGCGCACAACAACAGGAAATCATAAAATCAAAATAGATGAAAAGATAATATCATTAGCTTCTACTTAATATAATAGAATCACAGATAATGTATCAGAATGTCTGTATAACTATTTTAATACTGTAGTATATATAGCAATTTAAAAATAAGAACAACGCTATAATTATATAGGACACTTATGGTATTGGGGCATTTTTTAATGGCGCGTAAACGCGTAAATATTATAGCGTATGTATGAATCAACTAAACTAAATTATTAATAGGCGCTCAAAATGAAAGCTCTATAATATCAAATACGATAGAGCTTTCATGTATTTCGAACTAAAACGAAAGAAATAATTATCCGATTACCTTTGCATGCTTTCGTATTGCAGCAACAATACTTTCCGTGTTCCAACGAACAATTTCATCTGCTCTGTCACTAATGGTAGCAGAAATCCGTTCATGCCCTCTTGGAATTACGCCTATAACAGGTATTCCTTTCTCAATTGCTTTATCAAGCTCCCATCTCATCCAGTCGCTATATGAGGCATATATTCCAGCAATACCAATAACAATATTTGATGCTGATATTCTTTCTGCAATTCTCTGTCTTACATAATATGTATTTGTTGAATTTATATAATCTGTTGGAGGAAATTCTGTAAACTCAACATTAAAATACCCTCTTGCTTCCAAGAGATTCTTTAATGATTTCAGGTCATTTACATGTGCCCATGAATGACTAATGAAAATTTTATATAATTTAGACATATTTACGATTGTATTATCAATTTAGTTTCTTCAAACGTATCTTTTTGCCATCTTTGCGGTTGTTGTTCGTTGAATAGTTTTTCATACTTTTCTGCTTCTGCATATTCCTTTAATGCTAGATAAGCATTAGATAATGAAGCATATTTCCACAATAATTCTTCAGGCTCTTGTTCTTTAAGAGTTTCTAATATTATATTTATAATTTCTTTATATGTGAGCTGAGCCTCGACAATAGAATGTGTTTTCATCTCAGCAGATGTTTCTATCTTTGATTTTATGTACATACAAGTTGCATAATTCTCACCAGTATAAAAATCTTTATACTGGAACCAACCTCTTTTGTATGCATCTATAGCGGAATCAAGATAGCTTCTATCTGACGTTATATTCCACAATCTTTTGTATATAGCCCCCAAAATACCAAGAGTTTCAGTATCTGTTTGACCTTCAATTTTCGTTATTATTTGTAAGGCGTCAGTCAATGCTCTTTGTGGAGATGGCTTTTCACTTTTGTATCGACACAAAGCTTGCTGTTGAATATAATATTTTTCATTTTCAGCTTTAGAACATAATTTACTCCACAATTTTTCAGCCTCAATAAATTCTCCATTTTGCATTTTTTCTTTCGCTGCCTCTGTCAATGCATAAATAGAATCTTCATTACTTTTCAGTTCACCTATTATACTTGAAATTTCATCTTCTGAGATTTCAGGCTTTTTAATCTGATGAATATATGAATAAAGTGGACTATCAGTCTTTGGTTCTTTTATTATATTCTGAATTAAAGAATGAAGCTGGGAAATACTTTTTTTTGCCTCTAAGTCAGAAATTTCATTTCCAAGATGTTTATAACTAATTATTCTGTCATGTCCGATATCAAAAGGTATTTTCCCTTCATCTTCTTTTATTATTATTGTAGAATATGGACGCAATGCATGTCGTACTCCCAATTCATAAATAGCATTAGGATTAAAAGTTGATATATCAGCGATAACGATGTCTGCATAATATAACAATGCATACATACTTCTGTCGATTAATCCTGATTCTACTATTTCATCAGCGCGTATACATTTACAGCCAGATGACTCTACAGCAGGGCGGATTATTTTCTTATATGTTGTATCCAAATCAATCGTGCGGTTGGTGTCTGGATCTTTTTTCTTTCCAAACCCCATTATTATAAAGCAAATGTTATTATCCATACGTTTATTATTTAGGTCTAACGATAACATCATCAGCTATAGGCTGAGTACGTTTATTAAATGCTTCCTCAATATAGAAATTAGGATTCCTTTTAAAATCATCCCACTTAACTAATACACAAAATCTATCTTCTTTGTCATAGGCACATTTCCCATGATTATTTAGGTAGTAATTTTTCCAGAATTCTTTGACAACAGTCATATCATTAAGAGCTACATGATTGTGTGTTTTGCCACAGGTTTGGCAGACATATTGTCCTTTATAGATGGAATCATACATTGAAGGTAAAACAACTCCTAAAATTCCATTCCGAGTGTTTCCTTTTCCATCATACAATGACGCCTGTAGCTCCCTCTTTATAAATCGCTGTTCTTCCCACCCTAAGACTTCAGCACTGTGCTGCCCAATCAGAAAGATTGTAACTGTTGAATCAGACAAATAATCTTCTCTGATTTTTCGCATAATATAGTCTTCATCCTCAGAGTCAATGGGAGTGTTTAACGACTTGTCAATCATATCAACTTTGTCATTGTCACTCCATTTTTGTATTTCTTCTTTATACCAACAATCTTCCGTCTTGAAAGATATATAACACTTATGCCCCATATGCTTATGTTTTAAGCGCAAAAATACCAAAAACGATTCTATCTATCAAATATAATTCACTATATTTGCAAAATAAAATTGCATCTAAAAATGAAACTAAATAGAATAAAGGCTGTTTTGTCGGAAAAAGGTATCTCTCAAACATGGTTGGCTAAGAAACTTGATAAAAGTTTCAGCATGGTCAACGCTTATGCTTGTAACAGAATTCAGCCCAATTTGGAGACATTACAACAGATAGCAGAGATTCTTCAAGTAGATTTGAAGGATTTAATAACCGACAAAGATGAACGGCAATGATATTTAGTGAACGTATATTGAGTGTTGCTTTTTATGGAGTAACTTCCGATAATGCAAAAATATGGGAACGAGTATGACACCAGAAGAAAAGGCGAGGATTACAATAGACCGATGGTTTAATGATTCGGGGTGGCGAGTAGTAAACCGTGATGAATACGAAGCTAACATTTCAGCGGTTGCTATTCGTGAGGGGTTGCTTGAAGGCAATCTTGAAGCTGATTATTTTCTGTTTATCAACGGAAAATCCATCGGTGTGCTTGAAGCAAAACGTGAAGAGGTTGACGTTTCAAGTCATGTTGTCAGTGAACAGGTTGAAACATACGCCAAAAGTGTACCCTGCTATTATCAAGCATGGAAACGTCCATTACCTTTCTTATATAAGTCCAACGGGAAAGAACTCCTGTTCAAGGATATGCGTAATCCTGATGCTAACTGGGAAACACTAAGCAAAATACATACTCCGAATGATTTGGTTAAGAAATTCGGTATAGATGATCCATTTGCCGGACTTCCGACATTGCCGAAAAAAGGGTTGAGGGATTGTCAATATGAAGCTGTAACTGAATTAGAGAAAAGTTTTAAGTCGGGCCAGAAAAGGGCTTTGATGGTATTGGCGACTGGAGCAGGAAAAACTTATACGGCTTGTTTGACCGCTTACAGAATGTTGTCTTATACGCCGATGCGCCGTGTTTTATTCCTCGTTGATCGAAATAATCTCGGCAAACAGGCAGAAACAGAGTTCGGCACGTTTCGTTTGACAGAAACAGGCGATGCCTTTAATACCATATTCTCGGTAAACAGATTGAGAAGCTCCGCGATTCCGTCAGATAGTAATGTGGTTATCTCAACCATCCAACGACTATTTTCATTATTGAAAGGCGAATCCATAGCAGACAATGACGAAGATGATGAGAACGAGCCGGATAAAGAAGTTGTCTTACCCCCGAATCCTAATTTGCCACATGATTTCTTCGACCTTATTATAATAGATGAGTGCCATCGTTCCATTTACGGCAACTGGCGTAAAGTATTGGAGTATTTTGACACGGCACGCTTAATTGGGCTTACCGCAACTCCTATACCTGAAACAATGGCCTTTTTCAACAATAACCGTGTGGTCAATTATACATTAGAGCAATCTATTGTGGATGGAGTAAATGTGGATTGCCGCATTTACCGTATCAAGACAAGAGAAACAGAAGAAGGTGGGGCTATATTGGAAGGGCAACGTACAAAAGTGGAGACCCGATACACGGGTGAGGTGAAAACTATCAGCAACAAGGAAACAAAAACTTACACAAAAGAGGAATTGAATCGTAGTATCATCAATCCTGCCCAAATTAAGCTGATACTTTCCACCTATCGTGATGCAGTTTACACTGAAATGTTCAATGACCCACCACGTGAGCCGAATATGGACTACTTGCCTAAGACGCTCATTTTTGCCTTGAATGAAAATCATGCCACTAACATCGTCAATATAGCCAAAGAAGTATTCAGCCGTGATGATGACCGTTTTGTTCAAAAAATTACATATTCAGCAGGAGACAGTAATGAACTGATACGGCAATTCCGCAACGATAAAGACTTCCGTATTGCTGTTACCTGCACTTTGGTTGCAACTGGCACGGATGTAAAACCACTCGAAGTGTTGATTTTTATGCGCGATGTTTCCTCATTACCGCTTTACACCCAAATGAAAGGGCGTGGCGTAAGGACTATCGGGGATGAACAGTTGCGCAATGTCACACCTAATGCAATAAGCAAGGATTGTTTCTTCTTGGTTGATGCGGTGGGTGTAACAGAACATGAACATATAATTCCGACATCATACGAAGGACCGGACACAGAAACAATCACTCTGAAAGAGTTGTTGGAACGTATGACTTATGGCAATCTGCCTGACAACTATCTCAAAAGGCTTGCGTCAACCTTGTCACGCTTATATAACAAGGCCGATAATTCGCAGCGTGAACAATTTACCAAATTGGCGCATGATGATATGAAAGAATTGGCTACAAGGATATACGATGCGTTGGAAAACCAAACGTTGCCGCCGTTCAATAATGTCAACGAACCTAACAATGAACGCAAAGGCTTGGTTTCGCCAATCACAAATCATGCCGACGCCCGTAAATATATCCTCATTCTTGCTACAGGCTTTGTCAATACCTTGATACCAGGAGAAGATGAGCTGATATTCAAAGGTTTTTCTGTTGAAGATGCACAAAACATCACTGACGCTTTCGAGCAATATTGCATTGACCATAGCGATGACATCGAGGCTCTGCGCCTCATTTATAACAATCAAGGAGAACCGATAACCTACTCCATGCTCAAAGACTTGGAGAATAAATTGAAGATGGAGAACAACCGCTTTTCTCCTAATCGCTTGTGGAACTCTTATGCCATAGTTTGCCCTGACAAGGTGAAACGTACCACTAAAAAGCAGGAGGCCGAAGCTCTGACAAACATCATACAGCTTGTGCGTTTTGCTTACCATCAGACCGAGCGGTTGGAAAGTGCTTACCCTACAGCCCGTCAATATTTTAACCTTTGGTGCGGACAAAAGCAAGGTGGCATAACCGACAAGCAGCGTGAGGTGATTAGCCGTGTCGTTGACTACATTGCTTCTAACGGGGCTTGCACAGTGAGGGATTTGCGCAAAACCGACCGCACAGGAGCAGCGCAGCTTATAAGTGCTTTCGGTAATATGCAGCAAGCTGACGCTTCATTACTTTCTTTATTTAATTTTGTAGTATTAAGGAAAACAGCATAATCATATATGGATAATGACAATAAACTTACAGAACAGGCTTTGACAAAGAAAGTCTGGAATTTGGCAACCACCTTATCGGGAGCCGGTATAGGGTTTACAGATTATATTACCCAACTTACTTACCTGCTTTTCTTGAAAATGGACGCAGAGAATGTCGAGCTTTTTGGAGAAGAGTCGGCTATTCCGCAAGGCTACAGGTGGGAAGACTTGATTGGACTTGATGGCTATGACCTTGTGAACCAATACGAACAAACACTAAAAGTGCTTAGCGAGCAAGACAATCTTATTGGTACCATCTACACAAAGGCTCAAAACAAAATAGACAAACCCGTCTATCTCAAGAAAGTTATCACCATGATTGATGAAGAGAATTGGCTCGTAATGGATGGTGACGTGAAAGGTGCAATCTATGAAAGCATACTTGAGAAAAACGGACAAGACAAGAAAAGTGGAGCCGGACAGTATTTCACGCCACGTCCGCTTATCAAGGCAATGGTGGATTGCATCCGTCCGCAGATAGGTGAAACAGTTTGCGACCCCGCTTGTGGCACTGGCGGTTTCTTGCTGACGGCATACGATTATATGAAAGACCAGTCACCTGATTTGGAGAAACTGGACTTCCTGAACAACAAGGCACTGCATGGTGTTGACAACACTCCGTTGGTGGTAACCCTTGCATCTATGAACCTTTATTTGCATGGCATCGGTACGGATTGCAGTCCTATTGTGTGTGAAGATTCTTTGGAAAAAGAGCCGTCCACTTTGGTTGATGTAGTGCTGGCCAATCCTCCGTTTGGTACACGCCCTGCCGGGTCGGTGGAGATTAACCGTCCTGATTTTTATGTTGAAACAAAGAACAACCAGCTTAACTTCCTGCAACACATCATGTTGATGCTGAAGACTGGTGGGCGTGCAGCTGTCGTGCTGCCCGACAATGTGCTGTTTGAGGGAAATGCTGGCGAAACAATCCGTAAACGGTTACTTTCTGATTTTAACCTGCATACCATCTTACGCTTGCCGACAGGTATCTTCTATGCCCAGGGCGTAAAGGCGAATGTCTTGTTCTTCGTAAAAGGACAACCTACAAAAGAAATTTGGTACTACGATTATCGTACAGGCGTGAAACATACTTTGGCGACCAATAAATTGGAACGCCATCATCTTGACGACTTCGTTTCTTGTTATAACCCCAACAACATTGCTGAACGGCACGAAACTTACAACGCTGAAACAAATCCGTCCGGTCGTTGGCGCAGATATTCGATAGATGAAATCATTGCTCGCGACAAGACCAGCCTTGACATTACATGGATTAAGCAAGGTGATGAGGACGACAACCGTACCCTTGCCGAACTCATGGCAACCATTGAGGAGAAAAGCCAAAATATCAGCAATGCTGTGACTGAATTAAAGATGTTGTTGGCGGATATTAAGGAGGATTGACATGGAAGAAATTACAAAACAAGGGCTCTCTGAAAATGAATATCAAGAATTACTGCAACAGGCTGTTGCAGTAATCAATGACACACGGCAAAGGGTTGCTAAACAAGTTAACGGTAATGTTACATCCGCCTATTGGAAAATCGGCAAACTCCTATATGAAAAGAAAATAGAAAGCAATCACGGCAGTGGCGTTGTAAAGCGTCTGTCTATGGACTTGAAAGCGCAATACCCAAGTATGGGACTTTCCACACGCCAAATGTGGAATATGAAGAAGTTTTATCTGCGTTATGCGGATAGCGACTCAAAACTGCTACAGGCTGTAGCAGTTTTACCATGGGGGCACAACCTGCAGTTGCTTAACAAAAACCTGAACGATGCCGACACACTCTTTTATGCGGAGGAAACTGTAAGAAAAGGTTGGAATCGCGACCTACTTACAAGTGCCCTGAAGATGAAATTACATGAGCACAAGGAATTAAGGGCAGAAAGCGACAATAATTTCAGCAAGACGCTGCCAGCACCGCAGGCTCTGTATGCAAATGAAGTGTTCCGCAGCAGCTATAATTTGGGCTTTCTTGGTGTCACTTCCCCGATACTGGAGTTGGAACTTGAACGCAGATTGGTTGATAAGGTAAAGCTCTTCTTGCTTGAACTCGGCAAGGGATTTACGTTTATAGGCAATCAATATGAACTGGAATACAACGGTAAGACAAGTCGTGTGGATTTGTTATTGTTCCACAGAGGTTTGCGTTCCCTTGTCGCCATTGACTTAAAGATTGGTGAATTTAAGCCGGAATATGCCGGCAAGATGAACTATTACCTCTCTTTGCTCGACCGTTTGGAACGGTTCAATGGTGAAAACCGCTCAATAGGCATCATCCTCTGTGCGGAAAAAGACCACGTAGAGGTGGAAATGGCTCTCGAAGATATGGGCAAACCTATTGGTGTGGCCGATTATCAACTCATTGTTCCCAAGGAAGAACTTAAACAAGTAATAGAAAGCGAAATTAAGGCCTTCAATGAGGATAAGATGTTGGGAAACTCTAACAACAAATAATTATGGATACAAAGAAACTCCGCCAAAAGATACTTGACCTTGCCATACACGGTAAACTCGTGCCGCAAGACCCAAATGATGAACCTGCCTCCGTCCTACTCGAAAGGATAAAGGCAGAAAAAGAACGGCTTATAAAAGAAGGGAAGATTAAACGAACAAAGAAATCCGCAAAGTCTTCTGATACGCCCCATTATCAGCAGGTGAAGCTTGAGGTACCAAATTCTTGGTATATGGTTTCTGTTTCAGATTTGTTTTTATTGAATCCGAAATCAGAATTAGATGATAATATGAAAGTCGGATTTATTCCAATGGCACTTGTCGAGGATGGATTTTCAGGGAATCATTTCTATGAAGAACGTACATGGAAAGATGTCAAAAGGGGGTATTGTCACTTTCAAAATGGAGATATTGGCATAGCGAAAATATCGCCATGCTTCGAAAATCGTAAATCAACGATATTCAAAAATCTTCCTAATACTTATGGCGCAGGAACAACAGAATTAGTTATTCTCAGACCAATTAAAGTTTACACAAAATTCTATCTTTATCTTTTCAAATCAGATTGGTATGTCAAAGAAGGCACTAAATATTTCAAAGGTGTAGTTGGACAACAAAGGGTTCACAAAGAGATATTTACAGACTTATATATTCCTTTTCCTCCTTTTGCTGAGCAGCAACGCATCGTTGAAGAAATCGAGTATTGGTTTGCCTTAATAGACCAGATAGAACAAGACAAATCTGACTTGCAAACAGCAATTAGACAAACCAAAAGCAAAATTCTTGACCTTGCCATTCACGGCAAGCTCGTGCCGCAAGACCCGAATGACGAGCCTGCTTCGGAACTACTAAAATGCATCAACCCGAAAGCCAAAATCACTTGTGATAACGGGCATGATGAGAAGTCTCCTTTTGAGATACCTGATACATGGGTATGGTGCAGGCATAATTCAATCTTAGACATATCAGGCGGTGCACAACCAGCAAAGAGTTACTTTGAAACAATACCCAGACCCAATTATATCAGGCTTTATCAAATTAGAGATTATGGAGAATCTCCTGTGCCTATCTATATTCCAATAAGTCTTGCTTCAAAGCAAACTGAGAAAGGAGATATATTATTAGCACGTTATGGTGGCTCTTTAGGGAAAGTATTTCATGCTGAACAAGGAGCTTATAATGTTGCAATGGCAAAAGTTATCTTCAAATTTGATAATCTTATATACAAAGAGTTTGCATACTATTATTATCTATCTAACCTATATCAAGGCAAGCTAAAAGAAATTTCGAGGACGGCTCAAGCAGGATTCAATAGTACAGATTTTAATGATATGTATTTCCCACTACCTCCTCTTTCCGAACAACAACGCATTGTCGCAAAAATCGAAGAACTGTTTTCCGTTCTCGATAATATTCAAAATGCCTTAGAAGCGTGATAAGATGCGCTTCTAAGGCTACGTTATTACCAATTTACTACCTTATCGACAATTTTCTGCTGTTCGCTGGCGGTGCGGCGCAGGTAGATGCGAGTGGTTTCTATGCTTTCATGTCCCATAAGGTCGGCCAATAAAGCAAGGTCGTTGAAACGGTCAAGGAAATTCTTGGCGAAACGGTGACGAAAAGAATGAGGATAAACAACATCACGGTTCAATCCATATTTATCGGCAAAATGCTTTAACTGTTGGGCAATACCGCGTGTCGTTATGCGCTGCCCAAAACGGTTGAGAAAGAGATAGCCGCTCGTGATACCCTTTCTTTTCAGCCATAATGAAGCTTCACTCCGCAAGTTCTTGGGAATGTATAAACGGCGCACCTTGCCACCTTTGCTGTAAAGGTCGAGATAACCCACTTTCACGTGTTCAACCTTTATGTGCAACAACTCGCTTACCCGTGCACCTGTCGCCGCCATGAACCATACTACGAAATACCAATCCTCGTAACCGTCAGCCTTCAACTGCGCTTTCAGAAACTTGTAATCGGCATCGCTGATGACATTCTCTAAGAAGTTCTTTTGTTGCACTTTGACAAACTTCACTTTCAGCCTGTCGTGCTTGGTAAACTCCAGATACTTGTTGATGCCTTGCAAACGGAGATTGACGGTCTGCGGTTTGAAGTTTTCCACCAGATAGCCCTTATAGGCCAACAGGTTTTTCTTGTTCACTTCTCCATAGTGACTGAGAAAGTAGTTCACCGTCCACACATACGATGCTACGGTGTTCTTTGCCAAATTCGTTTTGGCAAGATAGTCTTTGAATCTTGTTATCATATACATTTATTTTTGATGAATACGATAACAATATAAAGCGCAACCTAACGGGCATTATCCGCAGTTACCTGACGGGTGGGTAGTAGTTCCAATGCAAATGCTGTGTTCTTTGACGGATGGAGAGAAACTTGACGGTAAAGAAATGCCAAACCTTGACGTAAAATATCTAAGAGGAGAACGTGACTTTAAAACACTGACAAATGGGCGATATGTAGCAGTCAATAGCCTATTGATTTTGGTTGATGGAGAAAACTCTGGTGAAGTGTTCAGAACGCCGATTGATGGCTATCAAGGAAGCACCTTTAAACAATTATACATCAATAAACAAATGCTTACTGATTATGTTTTACTGGTTATAAACTTGCATCGAAAGGCATTACGAGAAAACAAAGTAGGCTCCGCCATTCCACACTTGAATAAAAAACTTTTCAAGGCAATACAAGTTCCTATACCGCCATATAATGAGCAAAGGAAAATAGTTGATGCGGTTGAAACAATTTTTAAGAACATTGACGCAATAATGGAGAACTTATAAGCTCTCCATTATTGTATCTAACTTGCTAAATAGAATTTCGATTTTATTTATAATACGTTCTTGCTCTTGGCGTGGTGGAAGGTATAACGGCATGGTAAGATATTTGTCAAGGATTAAATTATGTAAGCCTGTAGTTTGAGTTTGCATTGAGTTCATCACCCCAGCCTGATAGTTTGCTAATATATAGTAGTACAAGAACTTGCTTAAAATAACTTCCCTGTGTATTATTCTTAAAACCATTGTAAAATTGCTATACGAAAACACGCCATTTGTTCCTTCGTATAAAACAGCTCTTCCTACAGGATTTTTATCACTACCTCCAGATTTCTCAACAATTAAATCACCGTTCAGTAAATGACGTTGAGAGAAAACTCGTTGCTCTACATCTATACATTCAATATTTGAAAAATCTAATTTGAAGTCTTTGGTAAAATTAGCATTACGTATAACTCCAACTTTTACAAGTGGCTCCTTCTTTCCTTTCCATAATCCATTTATATTCTCACATACATCTTTAATAGTTGTACAGCTCCATCCTACAGGTAACTGCGGATAATGCCCGTTATCACAAGTGATTTCAGCTTTCGGGTTGATGCGTTTTAGCAGTTCCGATGCAGGTTCGTCATTCGGGTCTTGCGGCACGAGTTTGCCATGGATAGCGAGGTCAAGTATTTTTCTTTTGGTCTGTTTAATTGTGACTTGTAAGTCTGATTGACTTTGCTCGATTTGCTCTATTAAGGCTAGCCAACGTTCGATTTCTGATGCTATTCGGTGCTGCTCAGAAAGAGGGGGAAGAGGGAAAAACATTCGTTCCAAATTATATTTAGGTAATCCCTCACGCCCACTACCCGTTATCTTCATTGATTTAGAGAAAACTGACGATAGAACAAACGCATGAAAATATTCAGGTACAACAAGTATTGGACGCATAATGCAAACATGTTGACTTACATTTCCTCGTTGGAAGTTTTCAGGTACAATTGCACAACGTCCCAAAGACCCTCCTGTTATGTTTAAAAGTAAATCATTAGGCAAGACTTCCGTACCAATCATGGTTTGATGTACATCTTCAGATATAAATTTGATGTCTTCGTAAACTAATCCACTATTATAAATATTTTGAGACCGAAAAAAAGGGATTCCTTCAGAAGAATAATTACTACCTCTTGGGGTACTTCCTGAACCTATTTTTGAACAAATATGTTCTATATCTGTCCACACCCAATTCTCTGGTACTTCATACGGCACATCCTGCTGATAATGGGGCGTATCAGAAGAATATTGTAAATTACCGCATTATTTACAGACAGCCCATAAAATAACAGCCAAACAAAAGATTCCAAGCACAATCACAGTAAATATAACCCAACGGTTGGAAAGCCAAATACCTTCATTGCGTTCAAGCATACGGGCAATGCGTTCCTCGTGTTCCTTTTGCAGTTCGAGTTGTTTATCACGATGAGCCATTAGTTGCTTGCCTACTTCCACGACAAAGTTTGTGCAAATGTCGTTTAAAGACTTTAAGGTTTGCGGATGTACTTGCGCGCCGATTTTCCTTGACTGCAATTCATTAACAGAGTTGTTGAAAGCGGTGATAATGCAGTCTGCACGGTCAATAGCCGTATTGAAAGCTTTGGTCGCTTGTTCCAATTCTACAACTTTTTCTGCAAGACAGCTGGCTTCCTGCGTAGCCTTGCTTTCGTTATTAACGCTACCTATAAGGTTGTCAATGTCTATCTTGTCGGATTTTCCTTTACCTATTCCCACATTTATCTGATTCTTGAATAAAACATTTATCTGTGTAAGCCTTTCCTGCGTTTGCACAGGCTGTTGGCCATATGAGCGCAACGGCGTGCCCAGTCGCGTTCATCCTCACCTTTATCCTTTCCCCAGCCGCTCATATCAGAGCCACCGCCACCACTGGATACAGCCATACTAGTTGCTCCGTCAATGTATTCTGCGAAAAGAAGTAATGCGGTTTTCTGCACATCTTCGATGGTTGCAAAAGGATTGTCCTCCGGCACGGAACATTCCTTACGGATAATTTCATCCGTTTCTTCTGGAATAGCTACATGGTAATGGTGGTATTCATCTGTGGAAATATCATAATGCTTTACAACTGGTGCCGAGTGGCTTGCTTGTACCTTGTCGGATGATGGGATAGCTGTCCGTTTTTCTTGCTCGGCATTTGGGTTTGCCAGAGTTTTTTGTTCTCCATGCAGCCATGCCCATGTAGCTTTTATCTTTGACGGCATGAGGTGTCGGCCTTTGCCGAGAATGGACGATTTGTAAACGGAATTGCCGGACAAGACGGAATAACCGTGCACATTACCATTGTCATCTTCTTGTATGTGTATGCCGTAACCTTGCTCTTTAAGTCCGGCTGCATAGCCAGCCCAACTGAACTCTGGTAAAGAACGTAGTACATCTATGCACGTATCGGCTATCTCTAATCGGCGTTTTTCATAAATGTCTTTCGGCTGTTCCCATCCACGCCGTTCATTGATAATGTACGCAGCCGACATTGCCCGTTCCGCTATCAGGTGGTCGTCATTAACCGTGCCGTTCATGTCCACACGGTTCACATCTATGTGCAGATGAAGTATGCCACTTTTCGCATCATGGTGGAGTACGACTACATACTGACTGTTCTTCACGTTAGTGGATTTCGCACTGGCACGTTTGGCCTTTTTCGAGAGGTCGATGGAGTCGAAGACTTGGATGTACTCGTTTGCCAACCTTACCCAATCATCCAGCGTCCAACCAGCGGATTCTTCCTTAGTTGGGGATATTTCCATCCTTATCACGTTACGTTTGAGCGGTCTGCCTTTGTTGATTGTACTGGCAAACTCTTTTTGCTTGAGTGCCATACGCTGATACATGGCTTCAGCCGATATGTCATCGGGCAAGAAGTTCACTTTCACTATCTCGGATTTGTCCTTGTTGACCGAATAGCGGACGGCATTTCCGCCGTGACTGATGGTGGCCGCTTTTGCTATCATTTGGCTGGGTATTTATTGGGTAATGTATTCCTGTATCTCATTCCAACGGGCTATAAGGGGAACGGCGGCACGCATCCACTGCTCCACGAAACGGGTGTCTGCAAAGTATTGCGCCCGATGGCTACCCTGTATCGACTTGACGGCTGCTGCTATTCGTATTAGCTCACCCCGTGCATCGGATAGGCTGCATAAGGCTTCCACTTCCTTATCGGTAAGCCGCCGTCTCGGATGTTGTCCCAAAGCGCATTTACGGATGTAGTTACTCAAAGTCAAGCCACAGGTCTCAGCGAGTTCCACGGCTTTTGCGTATTCCTTTTCGGTCACTCTGGCCTCCAGACGCTTTGTGCGCCTTATAGCCTCTTTCTTTTCATCCTTGTTCTCTTCCGTTATTGTCATATCTAATGAATTATAAGGTGATACTATAAAATAAAACTGGTTAGCCCGGTGCGAGCTTGCGAGCGGCAGGTATAGCTTATGTGGCATGGAAGCGCGGAGCGGTTTTGTGCGACATAGGCAATTCTTGTAACAGTCCTGACACGAACATCGGACATAGCACAACTCGTAGAGTGGACGGTTTATCCGAAGTCTTTATAAACGCCTAAAACAAACTTACTTCGCCACATTCTTTCCTCAAAAGACCGCTTCCGATAGTGTTGTAAGTTAAACCCAAGTTCCGCCATAAACCAACGCTTTTCCAAAACGCCACGAATTGAAGCGTAAAAAGCCATGTCTCGCATTACAAAAAGCCATCTTTTGAAAGCCAATATATGGCATTTCTCGCCCGTCTCAATTTCACTATGATTTACACTCCGTCTCCACCATGAACGTTCCTGTCCGAAATAAGGTATAAAGATGGTTGCCCATTGTCACAACAAGTGGCGGTGTCCGACTTTGTATTTTCGCCATTTGGTACATCGGTGGCAATACAGTTCTCACCACTACCATCTTCACCAATCTCATAGACATGATTGCGCCGCTCTTTCACGCTCACATAATACGGATTGAGTATTTTTTGATTGTCCGCATACCATGCCGACACACAATGCACGGTGTGTATGCTTGTGCGGTTAGTCTGTTCGGATGTGATAATCCCCAACTCGGCCATTTTGTCAAGCAACCTCGAAACGGTTTTCTTGTCATAACCTAAACGGGTGGCCAATTCCACTTCCGAAAGAGCGATTTGTCCGATATGTAGCGTAACGGCAAAGCCTTTCTTCTCGTATTTTGTTTCTTTGATTACCGCAGCGTCAATGAGGCATTTCAATACCTTCATGCGGTCGATACCGTACTTGCTTCCTGCCAGGAAATCAAGCTGGCTGTCGGAAAGCACTATGCAATAATAAAAATCTTTCTTCATCTTCATATCTGGTTATTGTTCTACTAACTCTAACTGAAATTGGTCAACGAGCGTTTGCAAACCCGGACAACGCCTTATCATCTTTTGAAGCGTCATCATGGGGGTGTCTGCCATCAGCAGAAAGTCGGCTATGTCCAATCCCTTTTCCCTCTGTTCATCCGTTGCACACTGCTCCAACTTATCACTGAAAACGACCTTTGAGCAGATGGAAGAAAGCAACTGCGCTTTCTCTTGCCAAACCTCCTTCGCACCCAAATCAGGGCAAAGTATAACGGCACGATTCTTCAACACGGCAATGGTGTCAGCCTTGAAGCAGCCGTGTATTCCTCCGGTCGCCAGCCAAACAAAGTCTGGCATGAAGTGGCTGGCCACTAAAGCAGATTTCTCACTCTCCACAATGGCTACAGCTTTTGTCGGATAGTCGGCCAACAGATGTTCACCAAACAAGCATTGCTTCATGTTGAAGTGCTCCAGCCCCAATTCCGTATGCACCCAACTCACATAGTTTCTCGGTTCTTTTACCCGATGTCCTGTCACTGAATGATACAGCATAATTTTTCCGCCTCGCACTCTTCCTTGTCGGTCAATCTGCCAGAACACTGTGGAGCCTCTCCATTTCTTGGATGTCCCGACACAGTATAATTTGAACAGCCGGGATGTTTCTTTCTCACCAAATATACCCGAAAGAAAAATGAATAGCGGATTTCGTTTATAGTTGGTAAGTGAGCGGTTCATAATGTCACGGCTTATATAATCTACCGACTTTGGCAGCTCAATTTTTGTCAGTGGCTTCCACGACTTCCGTTCTTCCAATGCAATGGGATTATCTTTGAAATAATCCGATGGTTTGTAATGATATTGGCACGAATGTTCATGGTCGCACCTGCCCACATAATCAGGAAACGCAATCTGCCCTTCCGTATCAACATACTTGACGAAACATTGTTTCCTACCACATTTAGGACAGGTCAGCTTAGAACCTCGCTTGTATTTTTGGAGCGTAAATCGGTATTCAATCATAGTTCCTCCTTTTTATAAATGCAGTTCGTGCAGTTTGCAGTTGTTGCAGTTTTGCAGATTACCAATGCCCTCTGAACTGCAAACTGCAAATACTGCAAAGTGCAAACAGTGTGGATTATTGCAGTTTTTCATATTCTCCCCTCTTAATTTTCCTGATTACTTTGTTCGCGGCAAGTTTGTTCAACACATACATCACAGTTCTTTCCGACATTCCGACTTCTTTACCAGCTTGGACGGCTTCGGCTGTAGAAAACAAATGAGGTACAATATCAAGCATTTCTTTCTTCTGTGAGTCTATGCTTTCCATCAACATAAATTTCTGAACATTGGAATAGCAATCCTCGAAATATGCACTTAGTCTGATGGCCGATTTTGTGGAGTCAATATCCACAAAATCTTTATGGACTTCGCCACAAGCCCATCGAAGTATTTGGAATACTAAAGCCAACCGTGCTGCAATTATGGGTGTTTTCATTACCCGGCTATCAACCATACTATCGTCTTTGATTTGGTTTACCTTGTGGATTAAGTCATTGCGCCAGTCGGTGAAATAGGCAGCAGCCTCCGTAGAAAAATTCAGTACGCTTTGTAAAGCATATTCGTTGTTTTCTTCCGTTATGAAACAAATCTCGCAAATACGGTTGATTATATCCTCCCACAAGATAGAATATTTCTCAAACGATGAGGATGTGGAATCTTCGTCAGTCTGCCAGTCTGATATTTCCTGTGATGAGGGATAAACGAAAATTATCCTATCCAACAGACCATTGTCCTTGTACCCTTTATCGACCAGTTCATGCACACGGGTTGTCTGCATCGTGCCAACTATATTTATAAAAGGCCGCTCAATATGTATAGGTATCGGCATACTGCACCTTGACACATCAAGAGGCTTGCCGCTAAAAGCTGTCAAAAGTTGTTCTATCAGTTGCCCCTTGCTGTATTGGTTCACGGCGTTGAACATTCCCATTATTTCATCCACATACACGGTCACTCCTCTTGGATTGTCATTAAGCGCACGAATAAGAGCTTCAGGAGTGAAGTCAGAAATGATTGTCCGCTTCAATATCGGTTTAGGTGGCAATGGCGGCCTTTCGTCTTTCCTGCCTTTCTGACTTTCCAGTATGGAATTGTAGTTTTCCATGTCTATCTTGAATTGCTTAATGACTTTGGCATCACGCTTGCGGATGGGGCGGAAAGCGAAGTCAAGCGGAGGAGTTTTACCCATGCCTGGCCGTCCAACTAGTATCAGATAAAGGATAGGACTACTAACCCAGCCACCACGGATGCGGATGTTGACAGCATTGCCGATGGCTGTTGACGCTGCCGCAGTAAGGGATGCCATCGTGTATTCAATGGAATAGTTCTCTTGCCGTGCCAATGCCAAAACCATGTCCTGCAACTTGGCAGGAAACACGTCCAAAGGTATCTTGTTCTCAATAACACCCTCGAACTCCATTCTGATGCTGTTGCACAAGTCAAGTGAATCCATTAGAATGTCCTGTTTCGTTTGGAGTTGACGAACTGAGCGGCTTCTTCCGCCAATTCCTTCTGTGATTTCCGCTTGCCGTCATGAAGCCATGCGTCAATCTCCGATTTAAGGAACATGATACGTTTGCCTCTCTTATGGTATGGAATCTGATGGCAACTTGTCCATCCGTAAACGGTCTGTTCCGCCGGATGGCTGGGCAAGTATTCGCACAGTTCTTTCAGGTTCATCCACTGGTCGGCAGGCCGTATTTGCGGGATATTGTTCAGACCGTCAATCTTGGAGTCAAGTTTATTCAACTTGTCCATCATCCATGACATTGCCTTGGGCAAATCTTCAAATGTAATGTTCTTGTCTTCCATATCATTATCAGTTGATTTTGCCGCAAAGTAATGGCAAATCCCAATACTGATTTATGGGTGACAAATATCACATAAAGAAACATCAGCAGGTCATAAGAATCATAAACAATATGCGCTGATTATCAGCATCTATAATGACAAATTCCATTATTAGATTTTTTCGCTTATGCCTCTCGGCATAAGCGAATCATCATTGAATCATAAGGTTGTGAAGATAAAAATGCACAGAAACAGAAAGCCACCCACATGAAGATGCAGATGGCTTATGACTTAAATGAAATGATATAAGAGGTTATTCGGTCATTGGCAAATCCAGCTTAATCGTCTTGGTTGCCTCTTCCTTTTTGGCATCAACGACCTTGGCATAAATTTGAGTTGTACGGACATTCGTATGACCAAGCATTTTGCTGACCGTATAAATGTCTGTTCCTCCGGCGAGTTGCAGGGTTGCATACGAGTGCCTAAAGCAATGGTAGGTGATGTGCTTCGTTATTCCGGCTTCTGCAACCCATTTCTTAATCGGACGGTTAATCCATGACGGGTCGGGAAGTCCTGCAAAAACAAGTTTCTCACCGTCTTTCCTTTCGCCGCAAAGTTGGTATGCCTGTTCGGATATGGGCATATACTCAACACCTTTGGTCTTTTGTTGGGTAAAGTTCAAGCGATAACCGCCATTAAATTCTTCAATCTCTGACCACTTCAATTTTTGTATGTCGCAATGGCGAAGGCCTGTCAAAGCTGAAAACAGCGAGGCTCGTTTTAATAATGGGTCACATGGAGTTTGCGCCAAACGGTTTAGCTCATCTACTGTCAAATATTCCCTACGGCTTTCTCGCCCTTGAATACCCTTGACCTTTGCCCCAATATCAACAGTCAGATAGCCATCAATAAAAGCCTGCTTCAATGCTGCCTTGAATATTGAGAAATAAGTGGATGCCGTGTTTTGAGAGAGAGTACCATTCTTTGTTCCACCTTGTGGTGCGTTGAGAATAAATTGCCGGAACGATTCTACAAACTTCAAGTCTATATGTGAAAAAGGAATAGCATTTCCTTTTGAATAAATCTTCAGCAGCTCATATACACGGTTCCAGTTGGCGATAATAGAATCAGAACTGTGCGCATGACGGGTGCGCTGCACATGGTCAAAGTATTCAATGAAATTATAACGGGAACGCTCTAACTGTTCTGCTTGTTCTGCATCTGTTTCAGAATATAAAGAAGCATTATCATATTCCTTCTGTCGCAGGCTTCTCACCTTATCGGCATAGATGCACGATTCTTGGTCTAACTGTGATTTGCATTGGATGATACCGTTCAAATCACGTTTAGGCTTATAAGTGGTTTTGCCGTCCTTGTCAGTTCGGGCGTTCCGCGACTTATCCCAAATGGGAGTGGTGATGGTACGGTTCAGGTATTCACGCACTCTTTGGGGAGAGGATTTGTCTGCTTGAAAAACCGGATAGGCTTCAACATACAGATACCATTCCTCGCGGTATTCTGACTTGCGGAGTTTTACCGAAACTCGTGTATTGGCCAACGCTTTCTTCATTGCTTCGCTCCTTTATATAGATTATCAATTTCTTTCTTGGGGGCATAGACGAAGTTACCTATCTGACGGGTAGGGATAGAAAATCTGCGGATATGCTGATAAACCGTGCTGTCATCCAAATGGAACTTCTTGGATATTTCGCCAATAGTATAACAGTCCTTAGGTTCCAGGCTATACAGTTTGGCAACAGGCTTTGGTTTTGCTAAAGCTTTCTTCCGTAGCGGATAGAGTTTCAACAGTTCTTCTTTGCTAACACGAATTTGGTTGGTGCCAAGATTTATATGTGAGATAGTACCTTTATGTATCAGACGGTACAAAGTGTCTTTACTGATACCGAACAGGGCATAGGCTTCTGACACCTTGATGTAATCTTGGTGCTTCGGGATGCTTTTCACGATTTCATCCAATCGCTGGTTTCGTTTCTCCTCGTCTTTCCTACGCTTATACGCAATATTGGAACAGCGTTTAGAGCAATACCACGATTCTATGGTCTTGGCGATGAACTCCTGACCGCAGACTTGACATTTACGCTTTATTTCAAACTTAGCTGCTGGCATAATACTGATAATTATTCGTTTATATTTAACCTATTTGTATTTTGTCGCACATTTCCTACTTTTTTATCGCGGCACAAATATGGTACAAATATACGATAAAAATCCGAGAAACAAGCAAATCTATCGGAAAGTGTTAAAACAAAAATAGGGCATAACTCATTGAGCTACACCCTATTTTTCTATTATTAGTTATCGTTGTTTACTGATACTTACTTCACTTCCTCAAAATCAGCATCTTGCACATTATCTCCATGCTTAGTTCCATTATCTTGCTGACCGGCACCGCCATTCATATCAGGCCCCGCCTGTGCGCCACCTTGTTGTGCACCACCTTGAGCATACATTTCAGCACTTGCAGCTTGGAAAGCAGTATTGATTTCTGCCATAGCAGTATCAATAGCAGCCAAATCCTGAGCCTTATGAGCATCTTTCAGTTTCTGCAAAGCAGCTTCAATCGGAGCCTTCTTGTCAGTAGGCAACTTGTCACCTAATTCCTTCAACTGATTTTCAGTCTGGAATATTACGCTGTCAGCCTGATTCAATTTATCAATCTTTTCACGTTCCTTCTTATCTGCTTCGGCGTTAGCTTCAGCTTCAGCTTTCATCTTTTCGATTTCTTCCTTGCTCAAACCACTGGAAGCCTCGATACGGATAGCTTGTTCCTTACCGGTTGCCTTATCTTTTGCAGATACCTTCAAGATACCGTTTGCATCAATATCAAATGTAACCTCAATCTGAGGAACACCACGACGAGCAGGAGCAATACCTGACAAGTTGAACTGACCGATTGATTTGTTCTGTGCAGCCATCGGACGTTCACCCTGCAATACATGGATCGTTACTTCACTCTGGTTATCGGCAGCAGTAGAGAATGTTTCACTCTTACGAGCCGGAATGGTAGTATTAGCATCAATCAGCTTAGTCATTACACCACCCAATGTTTCGATACCCATTGACAACGGAGTTACATCCAACAATACTACACCCTTGATTTCGTCTGTCAAAACAGCACCCTGTACAGCAGCACCGATAGCAACCACTTCATCTGGATTTACACCCTTAGAAGGAGCTTTTCCAAAGAAATCTTCCACCAATTTCTGTACAGCTGGAATACGTGAAGAACCACCTACAAGGATTACTTCGTCAATATCAGCATTGTTCAAGCCTGCATCACTCATCGCTTTCTTACATGGTTCAAGACAAGCCTGAATCAATCCGTGAGCCAAAGATTCGAATTTAGCACGAGTCAAAGTCTTAACCAAGTGCTTGGGCACACCGTTTACCGGCATGATATACGGCAAGTTAATTTCTGTACTTGTAGAAGAAGACAACTCGATCTTAGCTTTTTCAGCAGCTTCTTTCAAACGTTGCAAAGCCATTGGGTCCTGAGTCAAGTCAGCGCCTTCATCGTTCTTAAATTCCTCTACCAGCCAGTTGATGATTACCTGATCGAAGTCGTCACCACCAAGGTGAGTATCACCGTTTGTAGAAAGTACTTCGAATACACCACCACCAAATTCAAGAATAGATATATCGAATGTACCACCACCAAGGTCGAACACAGCAATCTTCATGTCTTTGTGAGCCTTGTCCAGACCATAAGCAAGAGCAGCGGCTGTCGGTTCGTTCACAATACGTTTTACTTCCAGACCGGCAATCTGTCCGGCTTCTTTCGTAGCCTGACGTTGAGAGTCAGAGAAATATGCAGGAACAGTGATTACTGCTTCCGTTACTTCCTGTCCAAGATAATCTTCAGCAGTTTTCTTCATTTTCTGAAGAATCATAGCAGAAATTTCCTGCGGAGTGTACAGACGTCCGTCGATGTCAACACGCGGAGTGTTGTTATCGCCTTTCACTACTTTATAAGGAACACGAGTAACTTCTTTCTGAACCTGGTCCCAATTTTCACCCATGAAACGTTTGATAGAGAAAATGGTACGTGTCGGGTTAGTAATAGCCTGACGTTTTGCAGGGTCGCCCACCTTACGTTCGCCACCATCTACGAAAGCGACAACAGAAGGAGTAGTACGTTTACCTTCACTGTTTGCAATTACTACCGGTTCGTTACCTTCAAATACAGCAACACAAGAGTTTGTAGTTCCTAAGTCAATACCAATAATTTTTCCCATGATCGTTATTTTTTTATTTATTATTTATTCATTGATTTCTTTTTGTCCGGTTGTTTCTCCGGCTCTTATCAAGGAGCCTCGTCGCGAACGGACGCTTACTAAAAAGCAAACCGTGTGCCAAAAAGAAATTATACGAATGCATGACATAATATCTGCCAAAACGACAGTTTTTAATAAACTTCCTTGCCATGATAGCCATAAAGAAAGTTATTCAGTGACTGACACTAAAACAAATATTATCTATTCTGGTTCGATAAAGAGAATTAATTCTTAACTTTGCAATATTACACTATAAAACAACGAACTATTTATTAATATCGGAATTATACATAAAATCAATTAATGACATCTACATGAAAAATTTATTATGTTTACTTGCATTACTACTATGCACTACCGTATTTGCACAACCTCAACAAGTTGTCGTAGGAGTTTCCGGCAATGGCTATGTAACCCGGCAACAAGATGGTGCGCGAATAACACAAAGAGGAGTTACACATTGGACAAATCCTAAAAGTATCGTTAGTATTTACTTCTATTTGCATCAACCGACAACAGCCGATCTGTCACTGTATGCCAAAGGCCATTCCGAAATCAAAGTCAGTTATGGAAAGAAGGGCTTCAAAGTCAATCTACAATCGGATGATTTCACTAAAGTTCCTGTTGGGAGTATCGATATACGACAGGCAGGGTATGTCCGTATCGACTTACAAGGAGTCTCTAAAAGTGGTGAGAGTTTCGGAGAAATTAAGCAGTTGATAGCAGACAATGTTACAGGTAAAAGTAATTATGTGAAAGACTTCTCTGACTATTGGGGACGCCGCGGTCCTTCCGTTCATTTGGGATATGCGCTACCTGAAGGTGATACTGAATGGTTCTACAATGAAATCACAGTGCCCAAAGAAGGCGAAACAATGCATAGCTACTACATGGCGGCCGGCTTCGGGGAAGGTTATTTCGGAATGCAATACAACTCCCCGACAGAACGCCGTATTCTTTTCTCGGTATGGAGTCCTTTTGATACACAAAACCCCAAAGAGATTCCGGATGACCAAAAGATTAAACTGTTACGCCAAGGCAAAGATGTACACATCGGAGAGTTTGGCAACGAAGGCTCAGGCGGACAAAGTTATTTGAAGTATCCCTGGAAAGCCGGTAATACATATAAATTTCTGATGCAAATCAGACCGGACGGGAATGGAAATACGACCTACACTGCCTATTTCTATGCAACAGATGAGAAAGAATGGAAATTAATAGCCAGTTTCTTACGCCCCAAAACCAACACATGGTATAAACGTCCTCACAGCTTCCTTGAGAATTTCAGTCCGGAACAAGGATATTTATCACGTGAAGTTTTCTTCGGCAACCAATGGGCACGTAGCAAAGAAGGTAAATGGTCCCGACTCACTGACGCTACCTTTACACACGATGCAACAGCGAGTGCCCAAGTCCGTCTCGACTATCAAGGTGGCAATACTAAAGACAATCGGTTTTATCTGAAAATGGGAGGCTTCTTTAACGAATCCGTTCCAATGGGAACTAAGTTCTATTGCAAGCCAACAGGCAAAGAACCGGAAATTGATTGGGAAGCATTGAAGCAATTGTAACAATCAGCTTCCACTATTAATTAGTTCATGAAACAAAAAACCGGCCTCACTGCAACAGATAGCAATGAGGCCGGTTTCATAAATATCAGGCTTTATTGATACAGCCTTTCCTATTTCTTATAATAATTACTTTTTCTCTAATACAATAACCAATGCATTATTGGCATCATACAGCCCAATGCCACCGCCTGCCAATACATCGAATGACTTTACTTCATTCAACGCTTTCAGGATCTTACCTTCTGTCTCCATATCAGGACAAGCCATCATTGTACTTGCCACTCCCGGGAAGGAAATCGATTTGGCATTGCTCGTACTAGTTTCAAAACCTCCGTTAATCAGGTTGCATCCGGCATTACCATGAATAGACTTTTTCTTCACATCAAAAGCGATAAACGGTTGTTTCTCCATTCCTGAAGGAATCGCCTCACCATTTGCTTCTTTAATTTTCCATTCTCCATTCAACACTGAAAGTTTCACATCAGCCTCCTTCTTTTCAAGAACTACAACCGGACGATTGGAAGCATTGCAAAGATACATCTTCTCCTTACCTGCTTTCTTATATCCTTTCACTTGTGCAAGAGCACTCAATACATTCTTCTCGGTAGTCATATCCGGACACATCATCCGAGTACTGGCCATAGCACCTAACTCAAGGCTTCCCGGTTTCGCATTTACATCGAATGTACCCATCATACGGTTACATCCGCTATTACCGGACACACGACCGGTAGCCGTATCAAATGCAATAAACGGAAGGGTTCTACTTTCGCCCGGAGCAACTTTCGAGCCATTGACTTCTATAATATTCCACTCACCATTGATAGATGACACAGGAACTGCCTTCTCAACCGAACGGCATGAAGACATTGCAAGTGCTGCACCTGCAACGCAAATTGAAACAAAAACTTTCTTCATATTGTTATAACGTTTAAGTTAAATCGTGGACAAAGATACCAAAAAGATTGGGAAATAACACCCAATACAATATAAAATATATACATTTGCCATTGAATATACAACAAATGAACAATTTACATAGTTCACTTAAAGAAATAAATATGAGAACAATCGTCCTATCCGTGATTTTATTCTGTTGTGGTATGTCTCATGTTACCGCCCAAAGTGATTACATTGTCACTACCCCCTCCACCCAGGAAATTCCTGCAAGTGAAGAAGAACAGTTTATCATAAAACACTTTCCTCTAAAACCTTTATGTAAATGGACTCCCGGAATGAAATTCATGTTTGCTCCTTCCGCACGGGAAATGTTTCTTCCTACCCTTTTAATATACAACACCGAAAAAGGAGTGGATAATAGCCTGATGAGACACAAAATACTCACTTTCACCGGAACCGAAGAGAAGGTTCAAAAAATAGCAGATGAAACAAACTACACCACTCGCTTCGTTTTCGAAGATGAAGGGGAAAAATATTATTATGACATAAAGAATATGCGGCTGGACGAGATATGCGAAAGAATGCCCCGTGCCTGCATCAACGGATTAGTTTACCTGCAAGATGTAGATACGGCAAAAGATCTGCTGATAGGAAAGACAATATACATACAATCCGAAACTGTCCGTGTGGATGATGCCAACAGCTATTCCGGCTATCGGGATATACCTATTTCCGTCAATACGGAAGCAACTGTCACGGCCGTCGGAGTGGGCAGCCAGGCATATCCCGTGAAAATCATATTCAAAGACACACAGGGACATTCCTATTATCTGGAAGTCGCCCTCTCACGGACAAACTCCGGTATGGACACGAGTGATTTTCAAGGTGAAAAGAGAATGAAATACTTTTCAAATTCGATCAGTTTTACGAATAAGAAGCTGGATAATATCGAAAGCCTGAAAAACAGGTACTTGGGGGCAACCGTTTATCCTAAAAAAACATTGTCTGCCAAAAGAGCTGTCTCTCTTGAAAACAAACAAATGGAGTCCCGCGTTCATCTTCCCCGGTACACTATCCTGACAATAAAAGAAGTTCGGATGCCCTCTCCCGGCAGTCTGGCTATTTTGACATTAAAAGACAAGAATGGAATTAGTTACGAAATGAAGGTTGACTTGAAGTATGACGTAATCACCAGAAACAACAATTATATTGAAGACCTTTTCGGGTTTGAAGATATACATAAAAAATATCCGGGCATTACCGAGAAACGTTGGCAAATCATTTCGCGGGGCGACCTCGAAGTAGGCATGAGTACGGATGAATGCCGGATGTCTATCGGCGACCCGATAGAAATAGTACTGAAAAAGGATAACCGTTTTGAGAACTGGTTCTATAACGGAAAAACATTGGAATTCGAGAGCGGCATCTTGCAACGTTTCAAATAAAAAGGAGTATCGGCGAATGATTATCTGAAAATAATCACGTATATTTGCCAAGCTAACAATTCTAATATTCTTAATATTTAATTCGCAATTAACGAAATGGGTAGAGTTCTTATTATCGGTGCAGGCGGTGTTGGTACTGTCGTTGCACACAAAGTGGCACAAAATGCCGATGTATTTACAGATATCATGATTGCCAGCCGTACGAAAGAGAAATGCGACAAAATCGTCGAGGCAATAGGTAACCCTAATATAAAAACAGCAAAAGTAGACGCAGATAATGTGGACGAGTTGGTAGCCTTATTCAACAATTTCAAACCTGAAATGGTGATTAACGTTGCCCTCCCTTATCAGGACTTGACCATTATGGAAGCATGTCTGAAAGCCGGAGTTAACTATCTGGACACTGCCAACTACGAACCCAAAGATGAAGCTCATTTTGAATACAGTTGGCAATGGGCTTATCATGAACGTTTCAAAGAAGCTGGTCTGACAGCTATCCTCGGCTGTGGATTCGATCCGGGAGTGAGCGGTATCTATACCGCCTACGCCGCCAAGCATTATTTCGACGAAATCCAATATCTGGACATCGTAGACTGTAATGCCGGCAATCACCACAAAGCATTTGCAACCAACTTCAATCCGGAAATCAATATCCGCGAAATTACTCAGAACGGACGTTATTATGAAAACGGCCAATGGGTAACTACCGGTCCGCTGGAAATCCACAAAGACCTGACTTATCCGAATATCGGTCCCCGCGATTCATATCTCCTTTATCACGAAGAACTGGAATCATTGGTGAAACACTTCCCGACAATTAAACGCGCACGTTTCTGGATGACCTTCGGACAGGAATATCTGACCCACCTGCGTGTTATCCAGAACATCGGTATGGCTCGTATTGACGAAGTAGATTACAACGGAGTGAAGATCGTACCTCTGCAATTCTTGAAAGCCGTTCTGCCTAATCCACAGGATTTGGGCGAGAACTACGAAGGAGAAACCTCTATCGGTTGTCGCATCCGTGGTCTGAAAGATGGAAAAGAACGTACGTATTATGTTTACAATAATTGCAGCCATCAGGAAGCCTATAAAGAAACAGGTATGCAAGGAGTAAGCTACACTACCGGAGTTCCGGCCATGATTGGCGCCATGATGTTCTTCAAAGGAGAATGGAAACGTCCGGGCGTAAACAATGTAGAAGAATTTAATCCGGATCCGTTCATGGAACAACTGAACAAGCAAGGTTTGCCTTGGCACGAAGTGTTCGATAAAGATCTGGAGTTGTAGGAGATCAGTCGTATATTAAAAAGAAAGTTATGATTAACGTAGGAGATAAAGCACCGGAAGTATTAGGCATCAATGAGAAAGGTGAAGAAATCCGTCTGAGTGCTTACAAGGGAAAAAGATTGTGTTGTATTTCTATCCGAAAGACAGCACATCCGGTTGTACGGCACAAGCATGTAATCTGCGCGACAACTATTCAGAATTGCGTAAAGCCGGTTACGAAGTAATCGGTGTCAGCGTGGACAATGAAAAGTCGCACCAGAAGTTTATCGAAAAGAACAATCTTCCTTTTACGCTGATAGCCGACACTGACAAAAAGTTAGTGGAAGAATTCGGCGTATGGGGAGAAAAGAAACTGTACGGACGTGCTTATATGGGTACTTTCCGCACCACTTTCCTTATTAACGAAGAAGGAATTGTGGAACGGATTATCACTCCGAAAGAAGTAAAGACTAAAGAGCATGCCTCACAGATTTTAAATCAATAATTCCATTAATTATAAGGTATGGCAAAGAAAGACGAACTTAATTTTGAAACAGATAATAAAATGGCA
>OGOK01000150.1_pt1 | contig 69567 bp, 70 predicted proteins | sample 1552661 | NCBI WGS metagenome assembly OGOK01 (sample SAMEA2580172, study PRJEB22360) | human gut metagenome | biome: human gut; feature: human-associated habitat; material: faeces | place: Denmark | collected 2008/2010
TCATCCGCTACATAATTTTTCTGTGTGACTGTCCGATTTGATATTGCAATTTAGTATATGTCCGTACGGTACTGGATTGCAAACGCATTATTATCTATCTTGATCATCCCTTCGATATGCATATCATTACCAAGCATTTCCTCATTTTTTACTTTTCCAAGAAATGCACCGTCTGCCTTGTCAAAGACGTAAAATAAATTATCAGACACTGCCACAATGAGATATTTTGGCAAGATATTTTGGCAAAGTCACAAGATGCGGTCATTGGAATCTATAATAAAATAAGATCTATCCCTATTTTTATCATACAGGAAAATAACCTGTAATAAGTTTACAGGCTTTCAATTTCGTAAATAACTATTTATATTATGAAATAAATTTTATTATTATCAAAATTATTATCTATTATCAAAAATAAGTATTCATTTTCTTAACCGATTTATTTCAATAGCTTTGTGGCAGGAAATACATGGGATCCACTGCTTCTCCATTAATACGGACCTCATAGTGGCAGTGAGGACCGGTACTGTTTCCCGTGCTCCCCATAAGGGCAATCATGCTGCCCTGGTCCACATGCTGTCCTTCATAAACCAGAACAGCGGAATTATGCCCATACCGCGTAACAATACCATCGGCATGTTTTACTTCCACAAGGTATCCGTAGCCGCCGACCCAGCCTGCCTGCGTGACAGTCCCCGCAGCAGTCGCAGAAATAGGTGTGCCGTAATCGCCGGCAATATCTACTCCTTCATGAAAAGTAGATCCGATACCGCCAGGGCTGGTTCTGTATCCGTAGTAGCTGGAAATAGGACCCGCAACTGGCCATATGTTCGGCGTTTCCGCCGTGGGATTCAAAACAGAGCTGACTGTTCCATAGGCTTGGTTCATAAATTCAGAACGGAGCGCGACGACAAGACGTATCTGCTTATCTAAACGTTCATCAAGGCGGCGCATTTCTTTCAAAAGTTCCCCCGGCGTTTCCGAAACAGCAATTTTCTCATCATCTTTTTTCTTATTGCCTGCCGTTTTTGCTATGTCAGGAACAGTGGAAGCGCCGCCAATACCGCCGGTCCCTGTATTTTCAGGCACGGTTCCGCCATTCGTACGAACGAGCTCCTGCAATTGTCCGCTGATTTTTTCTACGGTTTTGGCTTTATTTTCAAGGGCCTGCATTTTCTCATCCGCCATTTTAAGCTGGCTTCGATAAAGTTCATTTTCTGCGTGAAGCGCATTCGTGCTGTATCCCGCCCATCCCGCCAAACTGATGGAAAGAATGAGAAGTACCGCTGCCGCACCACCAAAAATTTTCAGTTTTTTAAATTCTTCAGATGAAAATATGACTTTCACTTCACCTGTTTCTTCGTTTTTTTCTTTAATCATCCACACACCTGCCAATCTATTTCAAGGAAATATCCCTATTGCCTTTCATTATTTCTTTTCTGTCCGGTCGATACGCCGGGCAGATGGATTTTCATCATTTTTCTCTTTGTCGGCATGGACTGCATCTTCTGCCTTTTTCGCCACATCAGGCATAAGCGTATTCAGCGCTATACCGATACTTTCCGCTTCTTCTGCGGAAAGTGCTTCCCTGCATTCACCACCGGTCACAGCTTTTGCATAAATGCGGGACGCATCATGACCAGCCAGAGAAGAAAGGACGACGCCATTATTTTTGCCGTCCAGAAGGGTAAGAGAAAAGGAAAGTTTATCTCCTGTTTCATCAAAAGCATCATACCGCACTAAACCAATTTTCTGAAAAGATTTCAGCTGCATCGTAGCCAGAAGCTCCTGCTGATGAAGCATACCCTGGGAAGATTCCACCATATCCCGAAGTTCCCGCACTTCTGTGGACAACTTCATTTCGATGGAACCGCCGTCTTCACCCATCATAAAATATTTATATTTCCTATACAGACGATTCACCTTAGCCCGGAGCCAAAAAAACTGGAGAATAAGAAATACCAGTAAAACCGCAAGAATCGTGCCGATTACGGAAAGTATGAGCTGATAATTGATATTGAATTCTAAGATATCCATGGATTCATTTATTCTCCCTGTTTGAGAAGTTTTGTAATACGTTCAAATTCTTTGTCACTTTTAAAAGAAATGGAAATGGTGCCTCTGTGACTGTTTTTCCCTTTTCCCACTTTAATTTTTACACGGGATCCTACGGCATTCACCAGATCTTCTTCCAGCGCACGGAGATACGCATCCGCTTTATCCGCAGGCTTCCGCTTTTGTCCGTCTTTTTCACGGCGGAGGATTTCCTCGATACGCCGTGCAGAAAGATCTTCTTCCACAATTCGGCGCGCAAGCGTGATCTGCTCGGCAGGTGTTTCCAACCCTAAAAGGGGACGCGCCTGTCCCGCCGTCAATTTCCGCTCCAAAAGAAGGCTTTTTACCTCTTCAGAAAGCTCCAGAAGCCGCATCATATTCGTCACATAGGAACGGCTCTTACCGATAAGGTTTGCCATCTTTTCCTGTGTAAAATGATATTCACTGATCATCCGCTGATAGGCAAGTCCTTCCTCAAGAGGATTCAGATCTTCACGCTGCAGATTTTCAATGAGAGCAATTTCCGCTGTTTCCTGATCGCTGTAATCGCGGACAAGAGCAGGTATTTCCACAAGCCCCGCCAGCTGGGCCGCTCTTAAACGACGCTCGCCGGCAATAAGTTCATATCCGCTGTCTTTTTTTCTTACAATAATCGGCTGGACGACGCCGTGTTCCTTGATGGATTCCGCCAGAGCATTTAAAGATTCCGGCTCAAATTCACGCCGCGGCTGCCATTCATTGGGAACAACAAGGGAAATGGAAATACTTTCGGTATTCTTTTCTTCCATCACTTCTTTCCCGAGCAGCTCTCCCAATCCTTTTCCCAATCTTTTGGTCTTAGACACGTTTAATCACCTCACGGCACAACTTTTTATATGCTTCCGCCCCCTTGGATTTCGGCGCGTATGTAAGTATAGGTTCGCCAAAACTCGGCGCTTCCGATAACTTCACTGATCGGGGAATTACTGTACGGAAAACTTTATTTCCAAAATATTTCTTCACTTCATCAGCTACCTGAAGGGATAAATTCGTCCTGCCGTCAAACATCGTCAGCAATATCCCCAGTATGGACAAACCCGGATTCAGCTTACGTGTCACGACCTGTACTGTCTTCACCAGCTGGGAAAGTCCTTCAAGCGCATAAAATTCTGCCTGAATGGGGATAAGTATTTCCTGTGATGCTACAAGAGCGTTCAGCGTCATAAGACCTAAAGAAGGAGGACAGTCAATCAAAATGAAATCATATTTATCGCATACCTGATCCAGTTTTCTTTTCATAAGAAATTCCCGTTTTTCCATGGAAACCATTTCAATTTCAGCCCCTGCCAAATCAATGGAAGCGGGGAGAATGAATAATTTCTTTATGTCTGTCTTGACGACGGCTTCTTCGATGGAGACATCATCTAAAAGCACATCATACAGCGTTTCCTCAAACTCCACATCTTTGCTGAGTCCGCTGGTGGCGTTTCCTTGGGAATCCGCGTCCACAAGCATCGTCTTATATCCTTTGTCCGCCAGGAACGCAGCCAGATTTACCGCTGTTGTGGTTTTTCCCACGCCGCCTTTCTGGTTAATGATACTGATGATCTTCCCCATAGCTTACATCCTTTCACAGATAGTCCATATTATTATACCATAAGGAGACGATTTATTTTAACCCCTTATGTTTCACGTGAAACATAAGGGGTTTCCCAATCTTCTTCCTTATTCTGCTATAATCTATTTATACTTTTGAAATAGGGTTACAAAAATACTTACGAAAGGGCCGATTCTTATGTCTCTGACCTTTTTACATATATTGATTATCTCCGCCACGGTCTTTGCCGTCATTGGAAGTGGCTTTTATGTTTCCCGTTCCGTAAGATCCTCCGCAGGGTACAGCGTCGCGGGGCGAAGCGCGGGGGCCTCTCTTGTCGCAGGAAGCATCGCGGGAACGGTCGTCGGGGGAGGCGCTACGGTAGGTACGGCACAGCTGGCTTACTCTTTTGGCCTTTCCGCGTGGTGGTTTACCCTGGGAAGCGGCATCGCTTTTATCCTTATGTGTATTTTTTATGCCAAACGGCTTCGCAATACAGCACTGGAAACAATTCCTCAATATCTGGAACTTTATTACGGGAAGAAGGCCGAGGCTCTTTCTTCCATTATTTCTTCCATCGGTATTCTCCTGTCCGCTGTTGCCAGTTCACTGCCGGGCATAGAGATCATTTCCGCCCTTTTCGGGCTGACACCTTTTCTGTCCGCCCTTCTCCTCATGGCTCTCGTTATCGCCTATACTTTTTTCGGAGGCATGAAAAGCGCCGCCGTCAGCGGTATCCTGAAAATGGTGATTATCTGGATTTCTCTATTCATATCCGGTGTCATTGCTTTTCTGCTGTTACAGGAAAATAATATCCTCTCTTCGTTTCCCGCTTCTCATTTTGATCTGATGGGGCAGGGCACGGATTCCGCCATGGCTCATTTATTTTCCGTCATCATTGGCGTACTCTGCACACAGACTTATATCCAATGCATCTTCTCCGCAGGCACCCCTTTGAAAGCGGCTTCCGGCTGCTTCATCGCAGCACTTATCATCATCCCCATCGGGCTGCCGTCAGTAGCTGTCGGCATGTACATGCACGCCGCAGAGCCCGGAACCTTACCGATCTTGGTCCTGCCCACTTTTCTGGTCAATCATGTGCCGGTCCTCATCGGCGGCCTTGCCATGAGCGGCATCATTCTTTCCCTACTGGGAAGTATCGGGGGACTGTCGCTGGGTATCGGTACTATGATTTCCCATGATATTCTTTCACCCCTGCTGAAAATTACTGATGACAGAAAGCTTCTCCGCCTGACAAAGCTGACTGTCCTTGCCGTCATGATTCTGGCATCCCTTATCGCCATCATGAACAGGGGGACGGAGATACTTTTCTGGAATTATCTTTCCATGGGACTCCGGGGAGGAGGCATCTTCCTGCCTTTCACGCTTGCTGTTTTCTGGCCGGGCCATCTCAATGCGGATTGGGCAGTGTTCTCTATGGCGGGAAGTACCATTGCCGCTATCACCGCCGCATTGGTAAAGCTTCCTTTTGATCCGCTCTTCATAGGACTTGCCGTAAGCTTCCTTTTCATCCTTCCCGGACTCCGTTTGAAAAAAACTTTCTAAACTCATATTTCACGTGAAACATTTATAAGGAGATAAAATGATCAAAGCTGCTGTTTTTGATATGGACGGTACCATTTTAAATACCATCGGCGACCTCACTGATTCTCTGAACTACGCACTTGTAGAAACAGGACATAAGGGGGGACACTCCGAGGAAACAGTGAAACTCTGCTTCGGCTGGGCCATGCGTCTCGACATGATCAAAGCCATCGCCATGGCAAAAGGATTTTCAGCAAAAGATCTGGAACTGGCGGGGAACACGATTCCGGTGGAAGACATTCCCGCCACTGAAGAAGAAATAGACGAACTCATGGACGTCTTTACTTCTTACTATGGAACCCATAACCAAATCAAAACAAAACCTTACAGCGGTATACCTGAAGTTATTCGCACCCTCCGGAAAAAAGGTATCCGCTGTGCCGTAGCATCTAATAAAGACGATGAACATGTGCAGAGCCTATCAAAAAATCTGTTCCCCGGTCTTTTTGATATTTCCATCGGAAGAAACTCAAAAATGGCCATTAAGCCGGATCCGGAAATGATTTTATCAATAGCCCGCCATTTAGGAATAAAAGCAAAAGAAATCGTTTATATCGGTGATTCGGAAGTGGATATCATGACAGGAAAGAAAGGGGGATTCCCCAGCATTTCTGTTGCCTGGGGTTTCCGCACCGGAGAATTTCTTAAAAACCACGGAGCGGAACGGATCGCTTTTTCACCTGATGAACTTATAGAAATGATTCTTTCTTTATAAGCCAAAAAGGGAGGTAATAATGACTATACAATATCTGAAACTGGAAATATTTATTCCCGCTACCCATTTCCGCATCCTGCAAAAAGCACTCCAATCGGCGGACGCCGGACATATAGGAAACTATGACAGCTGCCTTTCTTACAGTCCCGTCAAGGGAACATGGCGTCCTTTGGAAGGAACGACGCCTTACATCGGCAAAAAAAATGAAATCAGTGAAGAAGAAGAGTATAAAGTGGAAGTCACCATAAAAAAAGAAAATTTGGAAAAAACGATGGCCGCTGTCAAAGAGATCCATCCTTATGAGGAACCGGTTATTAACGTCATTCCGCTCTATGCCGCCGGGATCTGATCAGAGTTCTTATAAATGATCCAGCACAGACAAAAACAGCCTTATCCTATAAAAGATAAAGCTGTCTTTTTTCGTGCCACAGGGAAAGGGGAGGGGATACTGCTGACAGTCCGTCATAGACACTCCGGGGCAAAAAGACTCCGCCCGGAAAAAACAGCCTTGCCCAAAGAAGAGCAAAGCTGTCGGCTTATCCCTTATTTATGTTCAAATATATCTACGCGTCTGTTGTTCGCACGGCCGGCTTCCGTATCGTTCGTATCTACCGGTGCTTCTCCCCCTTTGTACATGCCCACCAGATGACTCAGATCCACGCCGTGAGCGACCGCATAGTCCGCCACCTTCTTTACACGGCGGATAGCAAGATCATCATTGTACTCTTTAGACCCGTTGGAATCTGTCCGTCCTACAAGCTTGAAAGTATGACCTGTTTCTTTTGCCGCCTTGACAAAAGCATCCAGATTCGCCGTCTGATCAGCGCGGGGGGTATCGGAATCATTTCCGAAATGAATACTGATAAAGTAATAATCATTCTCCGGAACCGCCGTCTCCTCTTCCGCCGGAGTGATGGTTACCATGCTTTCCTCTTTCTTTTGTCCTTTATTGTCCAATGCGGAATAATCGATATCATTTTCAGAATAAACGGCTTTTCCGTCACTTCCGCCGCCGAAACGATAGGAAACACCTGCCAGCCATCCCTGATAGGAAACATTTTTATTCCTGCTTCCCTCCGTATTCAAATAGCGGTATCCCGCATTGAGATCGATGTTTTCATCGAGAGCGAAATTCACACCGGCTTCCCAGATGGATGTATTCTTTGAACCGAGTGCGCCTTTTGCATACAAATCAAGAACTTCATTAATCGGTTGGCGGGCGATGATACCGAGCTGGGCGATGTCATTTTCCCGTTTTTCCGCCCCGAAAGCACCGATAGGAAAGTCCGACATCGTAATGTGATTATATCCGGTGTATACAGCTATCTGGGGATGAACGCTGTAAAGCAGGTTCAATTCGTGGCTGCGGCCGTCCGTATCATCACTGTTAAGACCATAATATTGGAACTGCGCCGCCGCCTTGTCAGTCAGTCCGTATGTCACGTCGCCGTTGAAATTCCATGCGCTGTTATCTTTGTAAGTACGGGTTTTTGTTTTTGTATTCCACATCCCTGCATTAATTTCCCACTGCCCTTTTGTAAATTCCGTCTGGGGAGACGCATAGACGCTCATGGTAAGCGCCGCTGCAGCCGCCAGAACCGCCATTGTCTTTTTCATATATTTTTCCTCCCTCATTCTAATCAACTTAATTTGTTTCATTATAACATAAACATTCTTGTCTTATTAAAACGGAGATTCCCTCTTTGTTCATATTCAAAAGTACTATTCCGCAGAAAAGGAGTATGCAAAGAAAGCCGGGGAATAATAAGGAATAAAAACCTTTCCAACTTGAATAATCGATTAAACAGCCTTTTCTCCACCCTTTTATGAACTGCTATTTATTTCCTCCCTTCATTACATCCTGCATTTCCTCAATCATTCCTATATTCCCGCTTTCAATCAGCTTTTTGAATTCTTCCAGCTGGTCCTTAATTTCTTTCGACATTTCGGGGAACTTCGGGGCAATATCTTTCATTGCTTTCAACACGATCTGAGATACCACATAACGGGTAAACCATTTATTATCTGCCGGTACGATGTACCACGGCGCTTTTTCCGTTGATGTTTCTTCAATCATTTCGCTGTACAGATCCTGATACCTGTCCCAGAAACGGCGCTCATTGATATCGGCAATAGAAAATTTCCAGTTTTTCTTCTTGTTCAAAATACGTTCCGCCAGACGGTCACGCTGTTCGTCCTTGGACACATGAAGAAAAATTTTAACCATATGGAATCCGTTTTCCGCCAGGTACCTTTCCCAGTCACGGATCTGGCGATACCGGGTTTCCCAGATATTTTTATCTACCAGATCCTTGGGAATCTTATCATTTTCAATCAGATCATGGACACGGGTAACCACCACATCTTCATAATGGGAACGATTGAAAATACCGATATTTCCCCGGCGGGGCAGCGCCTTATTGATACGCCACATGTAATCGTGATCCTTTTCTTCCGTCGTCGGCTGCTTAAAAGAAACGACATGGACACCGTTCGGGTCGAGATGAGAGAAGACATGCTTAATCGTGCCGTCTTTCCCTGCCGCGTCCATCGCCTGCAGTACGATAATAAGCCCGTATGTATTCTGGGCATACAGCTTCGCCTGGTACAAGGACAATTCTTCCAGCGCTGCTGTCATGGAAACTGTCTTCACATACTCCTTGTCCACATCCATATCACAGTTCGTGGAAAACTTTTTCAGACTGATTTTTTCTCCTTCTTTTGCACGATACCGGTCGATATCAATTTTTACTTTCTTTTCTGTTTTTTCAATTTTCTCCGTATTTATGCGTTCTTCTTCCATTTTTCCCCCTTAAAGAAATACAACCGCTTCTTATTTTTCTTCTTTTTCCATTTCCTTCCTTATTTCTTCCAAAGGCTTGTCTGTTTCCTTTTTTATCATATCCCTGAACCTCTCCAGCTGCTTCTGTTCCTCAGGAGATAATTTTGGAAACTTCGGATCTATCTTTTTCAGCACATCAAGAGTAATGAGCGCCACCACATAACGGGTAAACCATTTATTATCCGCCGGTACAATATACCAGGGAGACCTATCCTTGGATGTATTTTCCAAAAGCTCTTCATAAAGCTCCCGATATTCATTCCAATGTTCTCTTTCATGAATATCACCCATGGAAAATTTCCAGTTCTTTTCCTGGTTAAAAATACGATCGATAAGCCTTTCTTGCTGTTCTTCCTTGGATACGTGAAGAAAAATCTTGACCATGTAAAAGCCGTTCTGGTGAAGATATTTTTCCCAGTTATTAATCTGCTCATACCGCTCCATCCAGATATTCCTGTCAATCAAATCTCTTGGAAGCTGGCCGGTACTGATTAAATTATGAACACGCGTCACAATGACATCTTCATAATGGGAACGATTGAAAATACCGATATTTCCCCTCGGCGGAAGTGCTTTATTGATGCGCCACATATAATCGTGATCCTTTTCTTCCGTCGTCGGCTGCTTAAAAGATGCCACGGAAACGCCGCCGGGATCCAGATTTGCAAAAACATGATTGACCGTACCGTCTTTTCCTGCCGCATCCATCGCCTGCAGTACGATAATAAGCCCGTATGTATTCTGGGCATACAGTTTTTCCTGATATACTTTCAATTGCTCAATCACTTCAGGAAAAAAAGTGCTCTTCACTTCTTCTTTATCAATATCCACATCCCGCTTCGTAGGGAACTTTTTCAAGTTCACTTTCTCATTTTCCTTTACACGATACCAGTCAATATCAATTTTTACTTTTTTTATGTTTTCCATGGCATCCTCCTTTACGAAAAATATCTATATCTTTATTATATTCCTTTTGAACCATTTATATGAAATAGAATTGAATTATTTAGTATAATAGAAAAAAACAGAAAAGGAGGATTGGATTGATGGAAAGAAAGAATAATGAAAAAAGAACAGGCCGCTTATCAAACCTGTCGGAAGTATTCCAACTTTCAAAGGAAGGGAAAACTCTCTTTTCCAATCCGTCATTTCGTTTCTGGCAGCTGCAAAACAAATGGAAAAATATCGCCGGTCCCATGATCGCACGGGAATCCTATATTTCTTTTGAAAAGAAACAGACACTTTATATTACCGTCACCAATTCCGTCTGGATGAACCACCTCTATATGATGAAAGCGGATCTTCTCAAACGGATCAGAGAAGACGACTACGGGAAAAAGTACACAGATATACGCTTCGTTGCGGGCCGGGCGAAAATCGAACGCCCCCCGGAATCCTCTCTTGCCCCTGTAAACAACCGGCGGGAAAAAGAAGAAAAGATATATTCCGTTCCCCTTTCAGAAGAAGAACGGAACTCTATCGATAAATGGACCGGCGCTTACATCTCCGATACTAATACCCGCAGCCTTTTTACAAAAATGATGAAAGCTGCTGCGGCAAAAAGGAAAGGAGAAATCCGGGCCGGCTGGCATCCCTGTACCATCTGCGGTGACCTTATCCCTCCCGGCATAAATATCTGCACCATCTGCGAAAATAAAAAAGAACAGTCACAGATCTGGAAAATCATGCTTCTTTTAAAAGAACGCCCCCATCTTTCCTACAACGAAATTTACAAAAAGATTCCCTGTAAATATACAGCCTACGAAGAAGCCAGAGAAACACTCATACAGAGAATACGGGAAAACATTTACAGGAAAATTGACAGTCCTCTTAACAAACGGATCCTTCTTTCCATGATTCTTCACAAACCGCTGAAAGATATTTCATTAAGGGAAGCGGAAACCGCCCTCCGCAACATACCGGAAACAAAATTTGACATTATCAATAAAAAATAATTATTTGAAACAGCTTTTCTTTCATACCATTTTCATTCCATAATCCCTGTTTCAAACAAAACAAAACTGAGAAAAAAGATAAGCTCCCATAAAGGGCTTATCTTTTTTCTCAGTTTCACGTGAAACACATTATCCTTCTATTTTTATTTCTTTTCCATAAGCACCAAGAGATTCATCAGTCGTTGTGATGATAGTCTGAATTTCTTTCTTAGTAAGATAAGAGAAAAGAGTATTTCTTCGTTCTTTATCAAGTTCACTCCCTACATCATCCAATAAAAGAAGAGGATATTCGCCTGTTTCTTTCTTCACAAATTCCAGTTCCGCCAGCTTCATAGACAGGATAGCTGTCCGCTGCTGCCCTTGGGAGCCATAAGAAGAAATGTCATTTCCATTCATAAGAAAAATCAGATCATCCCGATGCGGACCGACGGAAGTATGACAGAAACGGCTGTCTTCTTCTCTGGCAAGAGCCAATTTTTCCAAGTACCATTCTTCATCAAACCGCTCTTCCTGATTTCCGCTTTTCCTGTACTTCATTAAAATACTTTCTTTCTTATCAGTCAAAAACGATTCCATAGAAGAAACAATTTCATTCATTTTTTCTATGGTTTCCATTCTTTTTTTTACGATATACGATGCTCTTTTGGCAATCTGCATATCCCATATATCCACATCCGCCATAAATCCATGAAAACGAGCTTCTTTAAATGCTGCATTCCGCTGCTGTACCGCCCTGCCATAACGGAGTATTTCTTCATAGTACCGCGGACTGACCTGGGAAATCTCCAAATCAATAAAACGACGGCGATTCTGCGGCGCCCCCTTAATAAGCTGGAGCTCATCCGGCGTAAAAAGCACGGTACGAAACATGCCCATAAGATCTTTTTTTTTCGTAGCCGTCTCATTAATTAAAATCTTTTTTCCTTTATTCCGGGATAATTTGATTTTAATTTCATGCGTTACACCGCGAACAGTAAAATCCAGAAGAATTGTTCCTTCTTCTTTATCGAGGCGAATTAATTCCTCATCATTGCTTGTACGGAAAGACTTTCCCACAGAGGCGAAATAAATCGCCTCAATGATATTCGTTTTTCCTGCACCGTTTTTTCCTGTAAGGAAAGTCATGTTTCCGGCAGGCTCAATAGAAAAATCTTCAAAATTCCGTATCTCAATGAGATGGGTTTTTCCGCATCTCATTTCTTCGCCCCGATTATCCTGTATACTTCTCCATCAAGAGATAATTCATCTCCGATACGGATTTTTTTTCTTTTTTCCTTAATAATAACTCCATTTACAAAAATTTCATGCTTTTCAATAAAATTTCCTGTCTCACCACCGGAAGAAATCATATTTTCTTTTTTTAAAAATTGATCCAGCTGAATATAATCTCCATATATTTCTATTTCTTTCATCAGCGGCCTCTCATGGGCGTTACAACATAGCGATACGCCTTATCTTCTTCCTGTTCTACCACCATAGGTCCATTTTTCTTTACATGAAGAATGATCTTTTCCCCTTTCGAATGTCTCAGAATATCTTCCACATAAGTGCAGTTAAAAGTAATCTTCACATCAGCACCGTCCAACTCTGCCGGAATGGATGTTTCAGAACGGCCGATATCGGGATCTTCCTCAAAAGCTTCCAGCGTTCCGTTTTCAAATTTAAAATTAATTGTCTTATAACTCATATCCCTGGAAATCGGACTGACAAAACGGACAGCCTCTTCAAAATCCTTCAGATCCAAAGTCGCATTTAAATCGAAACTTGACGGGAATACTCTCTTATAATCGGGATAAACGCCATTAATAAGATTGGAAAGGAAATATGTCTCCCCGAAAGAAAAAGCAACATGCCGGCTCGCCCAGGATATTTCCATCATATCATCTTCCCCGACAGGAAGAAGACGGATCACATCCTGAAGTACAGAAGCGGAAACAATAAAATTCCCTTTTCCTGTCGGTATTTCTTCAAGAGATATCTCTCTTGCCGCCAAACGATGGGAATTCGTAGCGGCCATAGTAAATACGTTTTCATTAATATCACAGAGAATACCGGTAAAAATAGGATTTTTCGCGTCCGTAGAGGCAGCAAAGGAAACGAGATTCACCATTTCTGCAAAATCTTTGCATTTCATATTTACATGGAACGTATGATCAATTTCCGTAACCAGCGGAAATTCTGCCGTATCTCTTGTGGGAAAATGGGAATTATACTGGCCCGCCTTAAAGAAAACAGTACTTTCGCCTTTTTTCTGTTCCATAACAACCGGACCGGAAGGCATCATTTTTATGGTAGACAAAAGATGGGGTGCCGAAATAAGGACGGATCCCCGCTCTTCAACATCAGCTTCGCAAAAAGTACGGATGCCGATGGAATAATCATTAGCTTGAAATTCGACTTTTCCGTCTTCAGCGGAAATAAAGAAACCATTATTTGTGTTTGATGTGACTTTTGTCTGTGCTGCGCGTTGTACTCTTTCTAAAGCACGGCATAAGTCCTGTGTTTGGAATGTAACTTTCATGGTAGCTCCTTTAAATATAAATTACAAAAAATAAAAGCAGTAGAAGTAGTTTGTGTGAATAAGTGAATAAGTCTGTGCAAAGGATATATTTTCTTTCTTTTTCGAAGGGAATAACTTTGTGAATAATGAAAATTTTTATTCACTGAATAAACAGTTTTTTATAAAAAATGATTTATTCACAAGTTATAAACAATTTATTTACCAAAAAAATTGTTTTTTAAACAAGTATTTTACCTTTTCCTTTTGAGAAGAGTTAATATATCTTTCAGTTCTTTTCTCGTCCTGTCATTATTTTTGAGTTCTTTTTGTACTCGTTCGTAAGCATGGACAATCGTACTGTGGTCTTTATTGAAATATTTTTCCAAAGAGGGAAAAGAATCATTCAGTTCTTCGCGGGCAATATACATTGCCATCTGCCTTGGAATGACCACATTTTTGGGACGGGATTTGCCTAAAACCTGTTCTTTCTTTACATTATAATACTTGCAGACAGTATCAATGATTGTTTCGGCAGATAAATGACTGTAAAGATCCACCTTGATGATATCGGCAAGGGCGTCTCGGGCGTTTTCCAAAGTAAGGGGAACATTCTTGATCTGGCAATAACCGACAACCTGTTTGAAAGCACCTTCCAGTTCGCGGACACTGGAATTGACATTTCCCGCAATAAAAGAAATTACTTCTTCAGGCATATCGATATGGGAGCGTTCCGCCTTCTTCTGCAGAATGATGGAACAAATTTCAAAATCAGGAGGAGAAATATGGGCAATCATACCGCTGGAGAATCGTGTTATCAAGCGTTCATGAAAATCTTTCAGATCGCTCGGTGTACGGTCACTTGTCGTAATGATGTAGTTATCATTGTCAGCAATCGCGTTAAAAGTGTTGAAAATTTCCATACGGGATGATTCTTTCGTACCGTTAAAAAATTGAATATCATCAATAAGCAAGTAATCCACAGTGCGGTATTTTTCACGAAATTCCTGCATCTTTCCGCTGCGAATTGATTCAATGAGTTCATTCGTAAAGTTCTCGCTCGTTACAAAGAGAACGGAAAGATCAGGACGGTGAGTTTTTACATAATTGGAAATAGCAAGAAGAAGATGGGTCTTGCCCAAACCTGAAGGGCCGTAAATGAACAGTGGATTATAATTACTGGCTTCCGGCTTTTTTTTAGAATAATTAGTATCGGGAGAATCCGTATATTCTTCACAGGAAAGAGCGATGGCATGGGCTGATTGGAAAGCAATTTCATTACAGTTGCCATGGACAAAATTATCGAAAGTATAATCGTCGAATTTATAAGGAAATTTCTTTTCCGGAGATTTGACCGGAAGAGGAACGGCAGAAGGCCTGATGGAAGATGGATTATCTAAAATACTGGGAAGTTTAACTTCTTCCGGATTTTGCGGTTTGATATTCATGAAATCAGGTATTACAGGTTCCTCATAGATTTCTGGGTTTTCTTCTGTCTTATAAGGAGAGAAAGATATATAGGGATTTTCCTTTTTCTCCTTATCGGGTAGAGAAGAAACAGGAGGAATTCCAAAATTTCCGGAAGTTTCAGAAACAGCAGATGTTTCCGGTACCGGATCAGCAGCGGGAACTTCGCTGTTTTCCTGAGATTGAAGAATCAGCTTTACAGGCATTCCGCTTTTTTCAGAAAGGATTTTCTCCAATTTTGTCTTGTAGACAGCGTTGATCCAGGGAATCATATAAGGGACGGTAGTCATGGCTGTGAAAATACCGTCGGAAAAAGAAATGGGAAAAACAAAACTATAAAAATTATTATAATATTCGGGATTTTTTATTTTTATTTCCTCTAAGACATGTGTCCAGAGTTCAAAAATTTCCATTTGTACATCCTTTCATACCCGGGCTGTTTAAAAGAGGAATAAATCTGTGAATAACTGTGAATAACTGTGCACAACTTTATAAATATGTACATACTCATCAGATTTTGTCGGATAAAGTAAGAAAAGGAAAAAATTAATATTCCTGTGAATAATTTTATTGTACCATGTTGTCTTATCGCTGTCATTTACAAGATGTACCCTCCTCGGGATCACTTTATACTATTCAACGGGCACTTATCTATAAAGAAAAAAGCCTGTTGAAGAAAGGAAGAAGAGGGATCATTTTAGAAAATTGCTTGCTTTTTCCGAAGATATTTGTTATTATATTGCAGTCACATAGACAGTATCTATGTGAAAATACAGGGGCATAGCGCAATTGATAGAGCAACGGTCTCCAAAACCGTAGGTTGGGGGTTTGAGTCCCTCTGCCCCTGCCATATACGGCCCAATAGCTCAGCTGGATAGAGCACTTGACTACGAATCAAGGTGTCGGGAGTTCGAATCTCTCTTGGGTCACCAGAATATGTTTATCCGAACTCCCCATTTTACAGAATTTTGTAAGATGGGGAGTTCGGTTTTATAATTGTACGGTGATGCTTTAAAAAGTTTTCCTATATGAAGTCTGGTCTTCAATAGATTTTTATGCTGCTGATCGGATGAATGCCGGGTATGGATAACGGCTTTTACTGTATGAAAAAACAGCCTCCTTCAAAAAGTAGGTCGGCTGTGTGCTATTCCCATAAACGTAATAAGCCCCGGTTGGGGTATTACATTCCCGCTGTCGTATTAACGGTACGATAGCGGGATTTTTATGTTATGTGGTTACAGGCTACTCATTATCTATAGATGCGTTGAGCACATTATACGAAGATGCGTCCACCTCAGCATACCATTTTGCGGGAACGATGGCATTAAAACTATTTTTTGCTCTAACAATTCCTGACATTTTAATAATTCCATTTTCTTTGAAAGCACCAAATTTATCATCGTCGAATTTTGCGCTATCCGGATCTTTCAGATTATTTTTTACCCATTTCCGCGCTGATTTATAAGCTCTTTCAGCATCTGCTTTTGTTAATATTATATCTTTGAGCGTTTTCTTTACCACGCCATCTTTATATAGCGTGTGATTTTTATAGATGACTTCGGTTATATTTTTTGATTCATCTGTATATACTGCTGCGATAGCCTGCCCTAATTCCGGAGCCGATAATTCATAGCCGCTTTTGGGATCGCCGAATATCTTTGTAACTGTTGTAAATCCTAGTTGACGAAGTAGTAAAAGATCAGATTTTGCGGAAACTTTGTCAATGTCCAACCCAGACATCAACGCAGTTATGCTTTCAGCGTCTTTTTTGTCTTGCTCTGCTGCCTGCCTCTCCAGTTTCCTCTGCTCCAAATGTAATTTATCCGCATCAGTCATAAATGCGGATCCTACCGATGAAAATACGGCAACTACAGCAAACCAGAGTAACGCAAGTTTCCAACGATTAATATCCGGATAGCGCCCGAAGCTACCCCATTTAGGCTTTATCAATCCAATAATTAACATGATAAATGCTGCACAGGCTAAATAAGAGAAGATAGTAAACATTTCAGACTCCTTTTTAAATTTATTAAATCTCAGACTGCATAGAACGGCTAATCCTAAAATTCTAATACTTTGTCAGTTAAACCGATTGAGTTGTATCGGTATGCATCTTGGATTTTCAGACACAAGCATTATACCGCCTGCCGATTATAAAATCGTTTCAAACAGACTTTTTTATTATTAATTCCAACGCAGACGATTTTGCCGTTTGGAGCGTATAGTGCTATAAATTGATTTCTCCTTTAACTTTCAAGCAAAGTGGCTTCCTGAATTAATTCTTGCACGATCGTTTCATTGCATTTTTCGACAAGGGATTTCATTCGAAACAAATCTATAATAGCCCAAATGAAAACGCCTCCGTAAGTAATCCAGTATAGTATATTTCTTACCGGTTTCCTTAAATAAAAATAATGAATACAGAAAAACCAGCAAAGATAAGCGACTGAGAGGTCTTTCTCTTTCGCTGCAAGTCTGTTCGTTACATAATTTTTTTGTGCAGGTGTCAATTCATTTAGTAATAAGGCTGTTTTTTCTGTCATATTGATGATTTTCTCCTTTATAAAATTAATGACTTTTGAAAGGATATATTATGCGGCAGCCAGTCCTAAGATTTTTACACTCTTCAGTTTAAGCCGGGGAAGGACAGGCGCTTCAAAGAGGCGTGCTTCGGTAATTATTTTTTGATTGAAAGAAAGTTCTCCAGAAAAATTCATCATTGTCTCCGCAAATAAAAAAACTTATTTTAACGGCTGCTATTAAATTATAATACAGGAAAAAGCAAAAGAACATTTTCTCGTGATTTCGTGGACGGAAGTAAGAAATATTTCAAATGTATCTGCCGGTGAAAAACCGCCATCCGATGGACAGCGGGAATATTTACGCCAGTTTTTCAATCATTTTATTCCATCCGGCTTTTTGGAGGCGGTGAAGCAGGACAGTCGCGCAGGAGGCGCGGATGCATTGGTCAAGTAAAAGGGCGCACCATGCGCCGACAAGACCCCAGCCCATGACAAAAAGGAAGAATGCTGTCATGATAGGACGGAGAATCGTGATGCTTACGAAAGCATACGCCGCAACAGAAGCGGTCTTTCCGCTGCCGCGCAGGATACCTGCGCAGGTGAGGGCATGTCCTGCCGGAAAATTCACGACAGCGCAGATAAGCATAGCGATGCCGCTCATAGCAAGCGCTTCGGGATCGGAAGAATAGAAGGAAAAGATTTCTTTTCTGAAAACGGCAGTGAGGGTGAATGCGGCGGTGGAACAGATAAAGGTCCATTTAATGCCTGCCCGTTTAAACGCGTGCCATTCGGTTTCCGATTTTTTGCCGATAGACTGCCCTGCGGTGACCATGCTCGCTTTGCCGAATCCTACGATGTAGTCCCAGTAAATATCGGCAATATTCATACAGATACTGTGGACGGCAAAGGGAATCGTGCCAAGGCTCGCAGCCATGCGGGTGAAAAGAACCATGCCTATGCGCTCAAAACCTTGTTCACTGAAAACAGAAAGGAAAATAGGTATGACTTTTTTGAAATACGCTTGATCCGGAATGAAAGAACCGCCTTCAAGAAGGTGATCTTTTTTCATAAGATAAATCGTCCAGCACAGACTGAAAATGGTGCTTATGACTGTACCGATTGCCGCGCCGGCGACACCCATGGCAGGAATCGGCCCCATGCCGAAGATCAGGATGAAATTCATGATGACATTCACGAGATTTCCCAGAATATTTGTCTTCATGATGATTGCCGTCTGGCCGAAGCCGAGCTGGACCGCCTGGAAAAAGAGGGTGAATGAAGAAATAAAAACGGAAAGCAGCGCAATATTTCCGTAAGCGAGAGCTTCCGCCATATATTCTGTCTTTGCGCCCATAAGGTAGAAAATATCTTCGAGGAACAGATAAAAGATAATGTGGATGAACAGAAGGACGATGGCTCCGATGAAAATAGATTTCTTCAGGATATCGGAGGCGTTTGTCCTGTCATTCCGCCCGGCGTCCCGGGAAACAAGAAGAGTCACGGAGGAAGCAAGAGAGCGGGTAAAGCAGAGAATGACGAGCCGCGGCTGGAGGAAAATACTGACCGCCGCAATGGAAACAGCCCCCAAGGTGCCGACCATGATTAAATCCGCGGAAGCGAGGAGAATCATGAAGAGACCTTCCAGCGCCGCAGGCAATGCGATCTTTAAATATTTTTTATCGTAACTCCGGATCATATATGCCTCATGATTAAATATTTTTAAAATTGTCGATTTAATATATGTACATTTTACTCCTTTTGTTCAGTATTTGCAATTGATTGCATACTTTTCTTCAGAAAAATGAAAGAAGCGGTAAAAAAATATATCCTTATACTTATGGGATGCTAACCGGGATGGGTATGAAAAAAGAGAAGAAATAAAATCTATATTGACAAAATTCGAAAAAGAAGATAGTCTTATGGCACAAACAGTATTATAACAGTTATGAAGGAGTACCTTATGAATCATGGAGAATCAACCGTTATTGAAACGGTCAATGCGGCAAAACCAAATTTTAAGAAAGAAAAACTGCTGAACGCTATGAAGTACCGCTATGCGACAAAAAGATTCAGCGAAAAAACTATTCCGCCGGAAGACTTTGAAGTGCTTTTGGAAACGGCCCGTCTGGCTCCGACTTCTTTCGGACTGGAAACGTGGAAAATACTTGTCATTCAGGACAAAACGCTTCGTGAAGAAATGAAGGAATTCGGATGGGGCATTAAGGACAAACTGGATGCCAGTCATTTCGTGGTATTCCTGGCACGGAAAAAAGCAGATATCACTTTCGGCTCAGATTACATCAGGCATATGCTGAAAGACGTCCACCAGGTACCTGATGAAGTCTATGAATTTTACAGAAACGCTTACAGTAATTTCTCGGAAAATGATTTTAAAACACTGGAAAGCGAACGGAGCGCTTTTGACTGGGCGGGGAAACAGGCGTACATCGTCATGGCACATATGATGGCCGTGGCAGCGCTCATGGGAATTGATTCGTGCCCCCTGGAAGGATTTATACCCAAGGAGATGGATAGGCTTTTGGGAGAAGAGCACGGCCTTTTCGATACGGAACATTTCGGGATCGCCGTGATGGCAGCTTTCGGATACCGCGGAGAAGATGTTCATCGGAATAAGACCCGCCGTCCGCTCAGCGAATCAGTTCTTTGGAAGTAATATCAGTATGCTTTAGATCACTGTGGATTCATAGAGTCCGGCGGTCTTTCTACCGGAATGAAAGAAATATAGCAGTGCCCTTGTCTTTTAAATTTTGTCAGGACTCATATTCGTGCATCAAAAAAGAGCAGATTTTCAAAAGTCTGCTCCTTTTACGTGAGATCATTCCAGGAAAGGGACGACGGCGCTGCCGTGGGGGATGATATTGATGGTGTAGTCCGTCTTACCTTCTTTCTCTAATTGTTTCTTTGCCAGTTCCCAGGCTTCCTGTACGGTGGCGACGGGGATCTGCGGCGTTTTTTTCCGGATGATGTCGAAATTTTCCGGTTTTGTTACGAAGTAGATAGTATGGGTCGTAGCGGTGATGAGGTTTTCAAAAGCGACAAAAAAGGGGATAGTAAAGCATTTACGGAGAGCTTTTTCCATGTCTTCCAGATTATCGTATTTGAAACTGTCCAGGTAGGCCGGCGGTTCCATGATGTCATCCGCTTCGATCATAGTGATGATGATGCCGCCCTTTTTTGTTGCCATGTCGGATGACGTGTAGCACTTCGTTCCCTGGTAAAGATTGGTGTCTTTCGGGTAGCCTCCCGCGCTGACGATGGTCACGTCGGCTTTCTGTTTCATGGGAACTTTCTGCATACGGTATGTTTCTTTCGCGCCTGCCGCCCATGCTTCATAGGGGTCTCCGCCGACCATGCCCGACACTTCGCCGTCAGCGTTGATAAGGGAATGGACGAGGAAACAGGGGTGGAGCATGTCGCAGCCTTCCTGCATATCTTCGCTGACCGGATTTCCTTCGGCTTTAAGGACATGGGAATCGGGATTCAGGCCGGAGCCGACTTCGTCGCCCAGGGCGTGGCAGTGGTTCTGCTGGATGGTATCCCACCCTGCTACACCGGGAAGGACAAGTTTGCGTCCGCCGCCGAAGCCCGCCATGTCATGGGTGGAAAGAGCGTTCAGGAGAATGACTTTGTCCGCTTCCGCGACGCGTTTATTCAGCCATACTTCTGTACCGCGGGTGGTCACGCCCATACGGGTGAGCATGTTTTTATCCCGGCAGTCATGCTGGTACATGGCAATGCGTCGCGCCACTTCTTCTCCCACACATTCGATATTTTCCGCTTCGCTGTGCGCCCTGTGGGTACCCTGGGCGAAAACGATGAAAATGTCTTCATCAGGAATTCCTGCGAGGTTCAGTTCATTGACCACATGGACGGTGAAATCGCGGGCATGGTTCCACGCGCGGGTGATGTCGGCGATGATAAGGCAGACCTTGTCGCCCTTTTGTACTTTTTCGGCAAGCGGCGCGGAGCCGATGGGGCGGCGCATACATTCGACAGTCGCTTCTTTAATATCGCAGGCAGCTGTCGGTACACCTTCCAATACGTCGGATACATGCTCTTCAGGGAGCATGACCGTTTGGAACCCGCGGCCGAAAGGAAGTTTGTATTCTTTTAAAGCCATAATGAATCTCCTTTATTAAACCATATTTTTACAGCAATTTCACGACGGAATGATGAGCGCCATGAATTTCAGGTCGCCGTCTCCCGTATTTTCAAGCCCGTGGCAGTGGCCATCGGCGCAGTATGTCGTGTCACTCGCATGGACTTCATAGGTCTTTCCGTCGTCGGTGTAAAGACCTGTTCCGGCAAGGATGTAGTAGGACTCTGCATTTCCCCTATGCCGGTGGATGCCAAGCGAAGCGCCTTCAGGAATGGTGACTTCCGCATACATTTGAATTTTTTCATTTTTTTGTTCATCGGTCAGAAGCGGCCGGAGAGTCACTTCGCCTTTTCCTCCGAAAGCGTTTTTGCGGATGATCGGTTCAAGCATGGCAGTTCTCCTTTCCAATGATAAGTTTCTTTTATTATATGACAGAACGCGATGTAAAAACATATAGATGTAAAAACATATAATAGTAAAAAGAAATCAAGAAGGATTGGAGTACCGCGGAGAATATGGCGCTTATCACTGGGGAACCGGGAATCGGCAGCAAAACATGTTTCTTCTAAACCGTCCGGGGGTCACTTGCAGTATAAATCACATTTGTTTATAATAAAACGCATATATGAGAAGAATATGTAATAGAAAAAGGAAGTTGGAAACGTGATACATGAAATAAAAGCGCGCCGCAGCACACGGCGTTTCATCAAAAAGAACATCCCAGAGGAAGATCTGCATGCTCTTTTGGAAGCAGCCTCCTGGGCGCCGTCGGAGCATAATGAGCAGCCCTGGCGCTTTGTGGTCGTCCGCGGAGACGCGCGGAAAGAAGTGGTCCGCGCTCTGAAGGAAGGCATCAAAAGGAACCGGAGCGATAAAGCGGCCATTTTCGGAAAAGGGTATGAGAAATATATCCCCGCCGCGATTTATACGGCCCGCGTACTGGAACAGGCGCCGGTCATCGTCTTCTTTATCAACAGTAAGGGGAAGGACTACTACGGCGAATTTCCCATAGACGAGCATCTGATGGAAATGGCGGACATCCAGTCAGTGAGCGCGGCGATCCAGAATATGTGCCTGGAAGCGACGGCGAGGAATATCGGGACGCTGTGGACCTGCAATATTTTCTTTGCTTATGACGAACTGAAAAAATGGCTGAATGTGGAAGGGGAAATGGTGGCGGCCATCGCCCTGGGGTACACAGACAGAGAAATCCAACCGCTCCCGCGGAAACCGCTTTCCGAAACGGTGACCTACCGCGGTGAATATCCGAAGGAAGAATAAAACAGCGGCCATATGTCATGCCTGTGAAGCATCTCGAAAGGGGTGCTTTTTTTGTGCTACCTCATAAATCTTTCTGTTAAGCTGCCAAAGCTTGAATTTGCTCGGACTTCTTTAGACGGAATAAATACATACTTCCATTCTTTTCTTTTATTTGCTTTTGCCCAGTTACTTGTAACTTCACAGAACTTTGCTTGAAGCCATTTTTTATATCTCCTTTAATTACTAAAATTTCAATAGTCCATTTTCATCAAACTGAAAATTTGAACCCCATGCAACTTCCCAATAATATCCATCTAAATCTGAAAAATAGGCATGATATCCACCCCAAAAGGTGTCTTGTGGTTCTTTTACAATTTTTCCACCGACATTTCGTACTAATTCTATTACACTATCAACATCTTCTTTGTGTTCAACATTGTAAGCTAATGTAATTCCGGAAAATCCATTTCCCTTTGGTGGATTATTTTCGTCAATATCTTTTGCTAATTGTTCCAAAGGAAATAGTTCAAATTTTGTTCCTGGAGTATCGAAAAAACATACCGGCGGATTATTTTCTTTGCAGTCAGTCTTATATCCTAAACCATCTCTGTAAAACTTTATTGACCTTTCCATATCTCTAACACCCAAACAAATACAAGTAATCTTATTCATTACTACCTCCCCTCCATAATTTTTAATTAACTTTAATCTAATAAACTGGGAATTAACGGTTACCAATAAAGCTATTCTATATACTCTTTCCAAGTTTTATCATATAATTGCTCGCAACATATTTCCCTCAGTAACAGCCTAAAAAATCTTAAAAAATTGATATTAATAAAACCATCATCTTTTTCGTATATATAACGCCAATACTCGAAAGCGTTAGAAATACTATCTAATAATTCATCAAACATACTTTTATTATCTGAATTAAATATTTCTTTCGTTTTCCCTCGACTAATAATGCAGTTCCATAATCTTTTTCCATCTGTCACGCCGTGGTCTTGCCAGGAGTCGGTCAGTTCTTTTCTGACCTGGATCGCCTGCAGTCTTTGATTGATCCATTCTCTTGTGTACCCTTTTTTAGGTAGGTTTCTAAAGCCCTGTCTATTGTAAGTTCGGGATCGATGGTTTCATCCACTCTCTCTTTTCCTACTTCCGCCAGCCACATTTTGAAGGGCTCCGCTTTAGGTGAGGGGATCGACTGGATGATACGGAATAGACCTTGCATATCAGCGACATCTGTTTCGCGCATCTTTCCATCCGGTGCTTTCAATTTTAACTGTACGATATTCTCGTACAGTTGGTCTGCACCCTCTTCCTCTTTCATTTTTCTTTTAAGATCACTCCAATATCTTCTTGAATTTTTGCTATCAGTCAAAACGTTCACTACATCTATGATGCTGAAATACCACGCTTCTTTTTCATTGTTCCAGATAGAACGGATCCGGTTTCCTTCAAATAACTTTACGTCATTGCCCATTATTTTTTATCCTCCGGTATGAATTTCAAAACATCATTAGGTGTACAGTCCAAAGAGATACAAGTACTTTCCGTTTTAGCCAAAGCAATATTGTCCGTTTCGTAATTTGATAAGGACATAGGCAGAAATTTTTGTATCACGCATTGCATCCTGATTGATCAAATCTTTTTCTATCATCCAGTGTAAAAGTTTTTGTGACTAATTGCCAGAGCATTCTTCCGTCCATCGTTTTATATATTATGTCACGCTTATATGATTTTATCTATCATATCCGGTGGTGTACTTATATAAAACACGATAGACTTCATAGTTTTTCGGGACGGCTTAGCAGAAAAATGCAAAGAGAAATTCTCTTTCCGCGGCGGCGTGTCCAATCGGGGATCTGTGAAGCATCTCGAAATGGGTGCTTTTTTTGCGCTGAAACTGGGAAATGTTTTTAGGACGGTATCGGAAAATGAATTTATGAAAATAGTGAAAAATAAAAAACTTGCAACAGAATAAAATAAAAAAAGAATGAATATTCCTTTTTGGGAATTTCCATTCTTTTTTGTTGAAACGAGAATGCAACGGTGTTCTTTCTTTTGGAAATATGTGCAGGTCAATATTTCGTTTCTTCCCACTGGGGACCGTACTCATTGTCCGGGACAGATGGTTTTACTGTAAGGTAAAGGAAGAAAAGGTTGATGAGCGGTATATAAGCTAAAAGGGCATACCAGCCGGAGTAGCCTATATCGTGGAGGCGGCGGACGGAGAGCGCAAAGTTCATGTAGATCAGAGCCAAAGCTACGGGAGTTGTGATTAAGTTAGAGCGTATTCCCGGCAGTATGAAGAATAAGATAATAGAGGCGATGTTGAGCGCAAGGCCGACAAGGGTGTAAATGCACAAACCGATGAGCCAATATTCCTTTCTTGTACTGCGTCCTTTGAGAGAGAGCCAGTGGGATCTTAGTCGTTTTACTCCTGCACTGAAGGTGAGATGTTTTGGTGCCTGTTCTTTTTGCGCAAAGAGAGTGTTTTCATTTGAGTTCGTCATAATTTCTCCTTTTCATGGATTTTAAATTATTATGGATCGGATGTTGCTTATATAGAGGAAAGTCTTGTCATAGGATATTTTTATAATATCACTTTATTTTTTTGTTTCTTCCCACTGGGGGCCGTATTTATTGTCGCGGTCAGAAGCAATGGTAGTGATAAAGAGAAGAAAACAGCCGCATGCCAAAGAAAATACAAAGAGGGGGAAATAAGGAATCCAGGAAATGAGGTAAAAGGGAATTAGCCATTTTCCTGAACGGCCGATGTCGTGGAATCGTCTTGTATATGCGGCACAGAAAATATAGGAATTGACTATGGATGTAGCAACCAATACAATCAGGCCGTCATAAGGGATGGGATCGAAAAAGAAGAATAAAATAGAACTGAAGATTATATTGAAAAGAAAAAGTCCGAGAAAAATGATAGGAAAGGCGTACCAGAATTCTTTCCGTGTGGTTCGTCCGTGGAAAGAATACCAGTGGGAAAGAAATCGTTTGTTGGCGCCTATGAAGGTAAGCGTTTTCTTTTCTGTGGGGACAGCGTTTGCTGCTGTGGGAACTTGCGCTGTTTCTGGGGATGTATCTGATGCAGGTTCCGTCGGCAAGGCTGTTATGTCGATGTGTATTTCGTCATTGTAGGCTTTCCTTTTTTCCGCATCGGATAAAATGGCGTATGCTTTTTCCAACTCGGCTATATTCATTTTTGCCGCCATCTTCAAAAAATAATCTTCTTCTTCCGTTTTGTTCAGATCGGTTTTGTATTCTTCCAAAAGGCGGATATAAGAAGCGTGTATTTCCCGGCAGGAGGCATTCGGACGAACATTTAATAAGTTATAATAGTTTTTATTATCCATAATCATTCCTCAGTTATTAATAGTAATAGTATTTATTCTGATGAGAAAATTGAGGTATTTGCAGCGGCCGGTTTTAGATTGGATAGCAAAAAGAACAGAAAAGATCCGCCGGGAAACGGTTCTATTCTTTTCGTCAGGCAGATTTGTTGAAGCCTTTGCCGCGAAGTTTCTTTTCCCACCGGTCGAAGAGGAAGGTGAGGAGTATGGCCAGTCCCCAGTAGGCGATGGCGTCCGCGATGTACGGTTCCATGCGCCGATTGTAGAGGGCGGAGAAGATATCCGCTTTGGCGAACATGTCCACGACTTTGACTGTGAAGACAAGGGCGAGGAGTTTGATGGTTTTCAGATAGTATGTGAAAAAGGCGGGAAGCGCCACGACGAACGCCTGGGGAAGGACGATTCTTGTGAAAGCGCGGAAAGAGGTCATGCCCATGGCGACGGCCGCTTCATACTGGCCGTGGTCTACGGAGCGGAGAGCGCCGCGTATATTTTCCGACTGGTAGGCGGTGTTATATAAAATGAAGCAAAGGTAGACGCTCCAGTAGGGGCTTACGTCAAAAGGCTTTACTTCCGTTCCCGAAAAAGCGCTGAATACGGGCGCAAGAAGGTAGGGGAGGGAGTAGTATACGATGAAAAGCTGGACGATGCCCGGCACGGCACGGAAGAAGGAAACAAATACGGTAAAGAAAATGTTGATAAACATATTGTTTCCCAAACGGAGCACAGCGATAAAGGAGCCAAAGAGGATGCCGAAGAAAATGCTGATAAATGCCATGAAAAGGGTATTCGGTACGGCGCCTGCTATGAAGAGGAGCGCTTCGGGAAGGACTTTGAAATCGATCATACAGTCCTCCTTATTTCTTTATGACTCTGTTTCTGGAAAAGCCAGAATGCCGTTTCGATGGCAATGACGATGGCCCAGTAGATCAGGGCGACGGCGGTGTATGTTTCCAGACGGTGCTGGCCGAAGGCGGCGTTGATGATGAGGTTGGCACGGCCCATAAGGTCGATGACGCCGATGAAGAACATGATGGACGTGTCTTTCAGTATATTGACAGATTCGCTCACCAATCCGGGAATGGCGACAGGGAGCGCCTGGGGAGCGATGATGCTGAAAACGCGCCGAACCGGAGAAAGTCCGAAAACGATGGCCGCTTCATGCTGTCCTCGGTCGACAGAAAGGTAAGCGGGGCGGAGTATTTCTGAAATAACGGGGGCGTAGTGGAAGGTAAGGGAGACTAAGACGTATACGGTAAGAGGCCAGCCGTCGGGATTGATGCCGAGCCCCCGTATAATGGCGGGAAGGCAGAAATAGACGAGGTAAAGGTCGAGGATAAAGGGCATGCTCCTGTTATAAGAGAGCCATATGTCGCAGAAAGGCGCCAGCACGGGCACACGGGCAATCCTGATGACGGCGATGATCGTGCCGAAGAAGAGGCAGAGCAGGATGGACGCGATGATGACTTCCACTGTGAAAGGAAGGGCGGAGATCAGCCGGGGAAATACGCCTATGAAAAAAGAGGGGTCAAAAGTAAGCATGGAATCATTCCTTTATAAAACAAGCGGGACGGGGAGAGTTACGCCTCTTCCCTTTTCAGCATGCGCCGGAGAAAGGCGCGGGTCTGCTCCTCTTTCGGATGGGAGAAGAATTCTTTCGGATGTCCTTCTTCCACAATGAGGCCGTCCGACATGAATACGGCTTTTGTGGATATATCCTGAGCGAAATGCATTTCATGGGTGACGATGATCATGGTGATGCCGAGGGTCGCGACGGAGGCGATGGTATCCAGAACTTCCCCTACGAGTTCGGGATCAAGCGCCGAAGTGGGTTCGTCAAAGAGGATGACATCAGGTTTCGGCGCAAGAGCTCTGGCGATTCCCACACGCTGCTGCATGCCGCCGGAAAGTTCCGACGGATACATGTGGGCGTAGTCTGTCATGCGGACGCGGGAGAGTTCTTCCATGGCGATCTCTTCCGCTTCTTTTTTTGTTTTTCCGTAACCGTAAATCAGCCCTTCCGTGATATTTTCAAGGACATTCTTGTTGCGGAACAGATTGAACTGCTGGAAGACCATGGTGGATTTCCGCCGGAGTTTCTGCACTTCCGTTTTGGAAATATGGGAAAAGTCCACAGACACGTCGTCAATGGAAAGACGGCCGGCTTCGGGTTTTTCCAGATAATTGAAGCACCGGAGAAGCGTTGTCTTTCCCGTGCCTGACGGGCCGAGAATGGAAATAACATCGCCTTTTTCTACGGTGAGATTGATATCTTTTAATATTGTGTTTTTGCCAAATGATTTTTTGATATGTTCTGCAGTGAGTATGCGGGACATGGCAGCCTTCTTTCCGTAAAACCGCGAAAATAAAAACCGCCCCTGTGCAAAGGGACGGTAAATTCCGTGTTCCACCCAATTTCGTTTCCACGTTGCCGGAGAAACCTTGGAAAGTCGTATGACTTAAGCGCTGTATCGGGCGCGCCCGGTTTTCTTACTCGGGAAATTTTCTTTTCGGAAAACCACTCGAAGAGGCACTTCGGAAAAATCACCGTACCCGTTTCCATCATCAGGGCTTTCTGAAACGGTTCTGTTTCCCTACTTTCTCCCGTCATCGCGCAGTTAAGGAATATGAAACACTATAACATAAAATTTCGGCAGGCGCAAATATCAGAGGGAGCTGATATGTCTTCCTCTTTCGTTACAAACGGCCGCTGTCGATTTCATTTTTCAGGTATTCAAAAACTTTTTCTACCGGCGAATCGTTGGGAATGTTTTCCTTTGCTCCCTCTGCGGCAGCATGGAGACGGATTTTTCCGGCAGCGTTGTACTCCGTCGCGGAAAGGGTCATCACTTTTTTGTAGGCCATATTTATTCTTACCCGATAAATGATTTGGGATAAATCCTTTTCCTGATCGGGAAGCGTCACGGCAAGCCAGAGGTCGGCATAGCCGTTTTTGTAGCGGAGAGAGTTTGTATCAATGGAGAAGGCTGTGCCTCTGTTATCTTTGTAAAGCTGTTTCCACTTCGCGTCAGACGGAGGCAGGGGCGTTTCCACATAATGCCTGTACAGATTCTTTCCATAGGTGCCGGGCATGAGCTTGTTCCAGCCGTCGTCAGGATTTTCTTTCTTTTCCGCGTGGAGGACTTTTCCGTCTTTGTCACGGGTGACAAGCGCGGCGGTGCGCCAGGCGTTTTTAGAGGTGTCGAATTCCATGGTGGATACGACGGTGAAATCGGAGGATTCCAAACGCATGTCAAAGGAGGAGATGGCCTGCTCCTGACGGATGGAGTCGGTGTCGATCCATGAGGGCGAGCCGTCGGCGTTCTTTATCCAGTTTTCCGCGGAAACCTGCATACCCGCAAAGGCAAGGAAGAATGTAAAAGCAAGAGGGAGAATTTTATTCATGGGATATCCTTTCCGTTAATCAGCATGCAGTTTTTTCAGAATCCGCAGGTCTTCTTTCGTGAGGAAGGGCGTGTAGGGCTTTCCCAGGTAGAGGGATGCCGTCTGCACGAGGGTGCGGATGTAGGGGCAGGGAATATGCATCAGCTCCGCCAGATCAAGGACAGGGCCGAGGCCGCAGGGCAGGTCTTCCGTGAAGTAGCGGTACTCCGTAGAGGACGGGCCTTTTACGGCGCGGTAGGAAGGATTCCCTTTCAAAGCCTCTTTCAGCGTATTTTTCTTTTCGGGCCAGAAAGAGTTAAGCACTTCCAGCAGGGGGGACAGGCGGATACCCAGCGCTTTTCCTACGGCAAGGCGTTCTTCATCGCAGTGTTCCATGAAGGAAATGACGCGGTCAGTCATGGGGTCACCGAAGAAATAGAAATCTTCTTTGTTCTCTACACGGGTCACGTTGAAGAGAGAGGCGGTGACATGGATGACAGGGTTTGTTGCCGAAAGGGAAGTGGACGCGAAAGAAGCGGTTTTCACTACCCGCGGGGCAAGAAGATGAAGGAAGGCGCTGACAGTTTTATCATCACCGGCAGCGGAGTAAGCGATTTCTTCCTTGATTCCTTTGATGAGGATTTCAGATCCGTCCTGCGAGAGCGCGGCGATAAAGGGCATATTGGCCGTTTCCCCGATGGTCAGAGGGGGTATATCCTGTCTTTTTGAAAGAGTGCGGTATGCTTTGAGGGCGCCCCAGCAGCCGTTGAAAAAAAGAATGGATTGATGCGCCTGCAGGTGGGGTGCGATTTCAGAAATGACCGTTTCGTGGTCTGCTGCCAGCGTGCAGACGAGAAGAATGTCGCCATAATGCACGGCAGTTTTCAGATCCGTCGTGCTTTCCAGTGAAAATGACCCGGTGCAGGCGCCGCTTGCTTTTACGGGAAATTGATTCCACTGTTTTGCCCGTTCTTCACGGCGGGTATAGATGAGGCTCGAAAGACCGAGCGTTTTGAGAAAGCAGGCGGCGGCGACGGCCGTATTGCCGGCTCCGATAATTGTTATTTTCATAAGGCTCTCCTTCGTTTCTTATTTCATTATAAACGGGAGAAATATTTCTTCAAGCGGAGAATTGGTATAATAAGAAAATGGAGGCGTATCATGGCGGAAATTTTGACGGATATGGAAAGCGCGGAAACTTTTAAGGCCTATGAGAGCTATCTCCTGGGACAGCCGGCAAAGGCGGGAACCGTTTTGCGGCAGGGCGCTTTTCTCTATATATGGAAAGAAAAATTTGAGACAAACGGCACTGTTTTGCAAACTTCTTACGGAACGGTGGTGACCACGCTGGATTCAGAAAGCAAAACTCTTTTTGCATGCCGTGAGTTTTTGGGCGGCCGCCGTTTGCCTTCCGGTGTCTCCGCGGCGCTGTCGGAGAAAGGAATATACATCTTTCCGGATGAACTTTGGACGCTCCGGGACGACTTTGCGGAATGGAAACGGGAAATTGATTTCACGATGTACGCGGTGACTGCTGAAGAAGCGGGAGCGCTTTACGGCATCAGCGGAAAGACGGTGGCGTCCGATTGCGAGAGGGGCGCCTTTAAGAAATCGGAAGCAAGAAAATCAGGAAAGAACTGGCTCATTACGAAACAGGCGGCCGATTTTCGTTATGGCGGCGGCAGTGAACCGGCTGCTCCCATGAATCCGCTTCTTCTCGTATTTACGACGTTGGAAGCGGCGGAGCTGTGGAACCGTGACAGCGGCGATGTGCGTTCGGCGGCATCGGGGGCGGGGCATCGGGCGGCAAGAATGGGGGACGGCGACCGAAGGAAATCGGGACGGACCTGGCTCGTTACAAGAAACGCCATGGAACGCCTTTACGGGCCCCCGGTATTTGAAAAAATGAGAAAAGTCATGAAAACATTCCTGTAAAAATATTTCATGGAGCAACAATCTGTTACAATAAAATAGGAGGTACTATGAGTACATACAACCATGACAACCACGACTGCAGGGAAAGGGTCATACTGGAAGAGTATGAAAAACTGTCGCCTGACTTGATTTTTGAAATTATCCGCCACGACGGTGAAGAAGAACTGGAACGAAAGACAAAACCTCTTATCCTGTCAGGATTGGCAGCCGGAATTATTATTTCCTTTTCATTCTACTTCAAAGCCATTCTTGCAATGTACGTGGGGCACACGTTCTGGGCGGAAGCCATCTCCGGCTTCGGTTACACCACGGGTTTCCTCATGGTTATCCTGGGACGGCTCCAGCTGTTTACGGAAAATACCATCACCACGGTGCTTCCTTTTATGAAACACCCGAATATGGAGAATTTGATGAAGCTGTTCCGCCTTTGGGCGATTGTCCTTTCGGCGAATTTTGTGGGCACCTTTATCGCCGCCCTCTTTCTCTGGTTGCCGGCTTTTGCCCAGCCTGGGATAACGGAAGCGCTCTCTGAACTGTCTGCCCACATTATGAGTGTCGGTGCCATCGACAATATTTACCGCGGTATACCGGCAGGCATCCTCATCGCCGCCATTGTGTGGATGATTCCCATGTCGCGGGGGTTCAGTTTTTTCACCGTCCTCACTTTTACCTACTTCATCTCTATCGGTGGGTTTTCCCATGTTGTTGTCGGTTCCTGTGAAGCGGCGTATGATGTGCTTGTGGGAAACTCGTCAGTTGCGGATTATTTCTTTAAATTCCTCATTCCTACAGGCTTAGGAAATATTTTAGGCGGCACCGGTGTTTTCACACTTCTTGTGTCGGCGCAGGTAAAAGCAGAAAAGAATTCATAAAGGAGCAATTATGAAAACAGAAGACATTTTGAGTCATGTGGATCACACACTTTTGAAAGCGGCGGCAAGCTGGGAGGAAATACGGAAATTGTGCGATGAAGCCGTGAAATACCAGACCGCGTCCGTTTGTGTGCCGTCTTCTTATGTAAAAAAGATCCGGGAAAATTATCCCCGCCTTACCATCTGTACGGTGGTCGGGTTTCCTTTGGGCAATGGGAACAGCGAATCAAAAGCAGAAGAAACGATTCATGCCATTGATGACGGTGCTGATGAAATCGACATGGTTATTAACATCGGCGCGGTGAAAAATAAAGATTATGATCTGGTTACCGAAGAAATCGCCGTCCTGAAAGAAATAGTGGGCGACAAAATTCTGAAAGTGATTGTGGAAACCTGTTATCTGACAGAGGAAGAAAAAATCCGTCTTTGCGAATGTGTCACGAAAGGCGGAGCGGACTATATCAAGACATCCACAGGGTTCGGTACGGCAGGTGCTTCTTTGGCGGATATCGCACTTTTCAGAAAACACATCGGGAAAAATGTAAAAATCAAAGCGGCGGGAGGTATCCGTACAAGGGAAGATATGGAAGCTTTCCTCACGGCAGGTGCGGACCGCATAGGCGCCAGCGGAGCGATCAGGGTGCTTTACGGAGAATAGTGCCCCTGCTTCCGGATAAAAAAAGACAGCAAGCCTTACAATAAGAGTGCTGTCTTTTTTGTGTTTTACGCCCGCACATTTTCTCTGTAAAAAAGGTTATGGGCCTTTCCCTGTTCCGTGGGGAGAAGGAGGCCGTTTCTTTCTGTGATGTACCCGTCTTTTAAGAGGGAACGGCAGATTTGCCGGGTGAAGTTTTCCGGCCATTTCATGTGGACGGAGAGGGTGGAAAGAGCGTTTTCCCGTGATTCCTCTTTAGTGCCCGCATGGAAAAGAAGATGCTGGAGAAGCGTTTCCCGTCCGAAAGCGAACCGCTGTTTTTTTCGCTGACGGAAAGCCGCCAGGATACCTGTGGCGGGAGCGAAAATCAGGGAAACGATGAAAAATACGCCGAGAACGGCGGCCATCATGCCTGCCAGAGACGAGTCTGAAACAATCGCGCCGATGATGCCGAGTACTGCGCCGGCCGTACCGAGAAGGCAGCTGAGCAAGAGGCGTCCTGAAAGCGTCCTTGTCCACAGAGCGGCAGTCATGGCGGGAATGATCATAAATGCGACGGGAAACAGGGGGAGGACGAGAGGGGAGCCGATGGACTGGAAGGACGTGACCGCCACGAGGGAGACGAGGCTCATCAGGCCGTAGTGGATAACGGCGGGAGAAAATCCCAGTACACCTGCCAGGACGGGATCAAAAGTAGCTAATTTTATTTCTTTATAAAAAAGGGAAATGACAGCGATGGAAAGAACAAGAACTGCACCGCCCGTATACAGGCCTTTCGCGCCGAGATCCATCCCGTTTATGATCAGGCGGTCGAAGGGGGCAAAAGCAAGTTCTCCCAAAAGAATGCAGTCCGTGTCCAGATGGACATTGCCCGCGTACCGTGTCACGAGGATGACGGCGATACTGAAGAGCAGGGGAAATATGAGGCCGATAGCGGAATCGGAGGCGACGAGCCGGCTCTGGTAGAGGAGTTCAATCAGCCACACTGTAAGGACACCCATGAGGGACGCGCCGATAATGAGGAAGGGCGAATCCAGGCTGCCGACGGCAAGGAAAGCGAGTACGATGCCGAGGAGGACGGTATGGCTGATGGCGTCAGTCAGCATGGACATGCGCCGGAGGACGAGGAAGTTCCCCGGCAGGGCGCAGGCGGCTGACATGAAGATGGCGATAAGAAGTATTTCAGCAAAAGAATTCATAAGTGGTCTCCTTCCATGAGGGCGGTCATTTTCTTTTTATGAAAAGACCGGGAAAGGATACCCCGTTTCGGCGCCAGCAAAAAACCGGGAATAACGAAAAAGGATAATGCTACGACTATAGCGGGGCCTGTGGGCATTTGGGGAATGAGAGAGCTTGCCGTCGTACCGATGGCGGAGGACAGCGCGCCGATGACGGCAGACAGAAGGATCATCGGTTCAAGACGCCTTGTCCACTGCCTTGCGGCAACGGCAGGCGCGATGAGCATGGCGCTCATGAGGATAATGCCTACGGCCTGGATGGAAAGAAGGACGGTGATCGTGGCAAGGAAAGAGAGGAATACATTCAGCTTGCCCCGCGGAAATCCGAGAACTGCGGCATAGTCCGGATCAAAAGCCATAAGTTTCAGTTCTTTTCTGAAAAGGAAAATCAGGAAAAGGGTAAAAATAGAAATGGTTCCTGTGAGAAGGACGTCGCGGTAAAGAATAGTGGATGCCTGTCCGAAAATGAATTGATTCAGTCCGGACTGGTTGGCATTTCCTGTATGCTGGATGATGGAAGACAGCACGAGACCCGCGCCGAAAAAAGAGGAAAGAATGGAGGCGAGGACGCCGTCAAAAGGAAGTTTCGTATAATGGCGGGCAAGAAGGATAAGGGACAGTGCGGCAAGGGCGGACAGAAAAGCGCCCAATAAAAGGCCTTCCAATGTTTTCACGCCGAGAAATAGAAAAGCCAGCATGATTCCCGGATAGGACGAATGGGAAATACCGTCCCCCAGAAGCGCTTCCCTGCGGAGGACGATAAAAGATCCCACCACGCCGCAGAGTACGCCTAAGATAGTCGTTCCTGCCAGGACGATTTGAAATGTATAGTCCCGCCATAAAGGTAAAGAAAAGAAAGCGGCCGGTTCCATGGTCAGACTCCTTTCGACGGAGAAAAAGTTTTTTCGATATTTTCTTCCGTGAAAACATCCCGTACGGATCCTGCTGCTATAAGGCGGCGGTTGATCATGGCGACATGGTCGAAATAAAGAGGGACGGTGCGGAGCGCGTGGTGGACGACAAGGATCGTCTTTCCGCGGCTCTCCATTTCTTTTAAAATGCGGACGATGATTTTTTCCGTCTGCATATCCACGCCTTTAAAGGGCTCGTCTAAAAGGTAAACAGACGCTTCCTGCGCAAGGGCCCGGGCCAGGAAAACGCGCTGCTGCTGTCCTCCGGAAAGCTCATTAATCTGTCTGTCTTCGTAACCGTCCATGCCGACGCGGGCAATCATTTCTTCCGCAATCAGACGGTCGCCCTGCGAGGGAGCGCGGCACCAGCCGATATGGCCATACCGTCCCATGAGGACGATATCTTTCACTGTGGCGGGAAAATCCCAGTTGACTGAACCGTTCTGCGGGACATACGCGATTTTCCGCCGTGCTTTTTTCGCATCGGTTTCGCCGTCTATGGAAAAACGGATCCGCCCTGAAACAGGGGCAAGCAGGTTCAGTATAATTTTTAAAAGGGTAGACTTGCCCGCGCCGTTCGGTCCGACGATTCCCATAAGTGAGCCTTTCGGGATATTCAGATCCAAGTCCCATAAGACGGGCTGGCGGTCATAGGCAGCGGTGATGTCTTCCAGTTCGATAACGTGTTCCACGATGACACCTCCAAAAGATATTTCATGAAATGAAAGAGCACGGAACGAGGGGATCCCCGATCCATGCGCCGGAAATTCAAAATGTTCAGCGGAGCGCTTCCGTGATTGTCTTTATATTGTGCTCGTACATGCCGATATAAGTGCCTTCTTTTGTGGACTCGCCGCCAAGAGAGTCGGAATACAGTTCGCCGCCGATGGAAACATCGAAGCCCCGTGCTTTGACAGCAGCCTGGAGAGACTCGATGGTTTTATGGGGGACAGAAGATTCCACGAAGACCGCTTTGATTTTATGCTCCGCGATAAAAGCGGCCAGCGTGCTGATGTCGGAAGTGCCTGCTTCGCTGGCAGTGCTGATTCCCTGGATGCCTTTGACCTCAAATCCGTAATCTCTGGCGAAATAAGCAAAAGCGTCATGGGCGGTGACGAGGATACGGGAATCTTTCGGAACAGATTCCACTTCCTTTCTGATGTATTTGTCCAGGTTGTCCAGTTCGGCGAGGTAAGCATTCAGATGATCTTCATAGTATGATTTGTTCTTCGGATCTTTTTCCGAAAATCCTTTTGCTACTTCTTTCGCGGCGGCTTTCCAGTTCTTTACGGAGAACCAGATATGGGGATCTTTCGTTTTTTCACCGTCTTCTTCAAAGTCGAGGAGCGTTTCGGAAGGAATGCCGTCACTTACCCGGATCGTGGGTTTCTTCTGCGCGTGGAGATTATCGAAAATCGCGCCCATTTTCCCTTCCAGATGGACACCGTTGTACACGACGATATCCGCTTTGTTCATGGCGTCCACATCACCGGCACCGGCCTGATAAAGATGAGGATCCACACCGGCTTTCATGAGGCCGGATACTTCCACTTTATCCCCGCCGATCTGCCGGGCGAGGTCGGTGAGCATCGTCGTGGTGGCGACGACTTTCATTTTGCCGGCAGAATCGGAAGCGGGTGCAGATTTTCCACAGCCTGAAAAAGACAGGGCCGCCGCGCCGAGGATGGCAAGAGGAAGGCAGATGCCGAAAACTATTTTCTTTAACATGAGAAATTCTCCTTTGTATTTATTTAATAATGACCCGCAAATTATTTGAGAGTAATTATCATATAAGGTATAGTAGCATATAAGTCGGCATATGTAAATATTTAAAATCGGTATATCTAATATTTAAATAAAGTATGTCATATAAAATAAATAATATATTCCGAATAAAAGGAACAAAAAGAGTCTTGAAATAATGGCACACGGAAAGAAAGCATATGGGGAGGACTCATTTCAAAAGACAGGAGTCAGGGGATTCTGCAAACTTTTGCGCATTTCCCGCATAAAAAAAAGACGGCAGGGTCCGAAAAGCGGAATTGCCATCTTTTTTATGTTTGTACATGTATTTTATATCTCAGCTGTCACGGAGGGCGCGTTTCAAAATTTTGCCGGTCGCATTTTTCGGAAGAGCGTCAAGGGGGATAAAACGTCTCGGTATTTTGTAAGATGCGATGTTTTTTACCATGTGCTTGCGGATCTTGTCTTCGTCAAAGGCAAAGCCTTCCTTCATGACCACATATGCCCATACCGACTGTCCGCGGAGCGGATCGGGATGTCCTACGACAGCGCATTCGCCGACGCCTTCCACTTCATAGATGCAGTCTTCCACTTCGCCGGGATAAATATTTTCACCGTTCATGATGATCAGATCTTTGATGCGGTCTACAATGTAAATGTATCCGTCAGCGTCCATGTATACCAAGTCGCCGGTACGGAGCCAGCCGTCTTCATCGAGTACTTTCTTTGTTTCTTCCGGTTTTTTCCAGTAACCTTTCATCACATTGTCCCCGCGGACGACGAGTTCGCCGACCGTGCCCGGAACGTAAGGACCTTCCTTATCAGTGATGACTTTTACCTCTACACCGGGGAGCGCGGGGCCGGAAGTGAGGTACTTCGGCTTAGCCGTGGGGAGGATGGAAACGACGGGGGACGCTTCTGTCAGGCCGTAACCCTCCTGCACGGGGTGGCCGAACCGTTCATAGAAAGATTGTGCCACAGGCTGGGGAAGGGATGCACCGCCGGAAACAAAGGTGTGCACCGTTTTCATGCTGCTCGGTTCGCCGCGGCGGGCAAGCAGGTTGTAAAGCGGCGGCACCATAATCGCGATGGTGACGGAGTATTTCATGATCGTATTGATGATTTCCGTTGGGCTTTTGGAGCGGAGGATGACGATGGTGGAATGGTGGTACAAACTTCCCAGCACCACGGTGGTCAGACCGTAGCAGTGGAACATGGGGAGCACGCAGAGCACTTTGTCCTCCGGTTTGAAACGGACTACGGCAGTGTACTGCTCCACATTGCGCACCTGGTTCTTGTGGGTGATCATGGCGCCTTTTGGGCTTCCTGTCGTGCCTGATGTATAAATCAGGGCGCATACGTCATCTTCTGTCAGATCTGCCGGGAAGGCAGGAGCCTTCGGCGCGTTTTCCGTGGATGCGCGGTAATCCAGATCATGGATGTCGATGAACGGCATGGAAACGGTAAGGGGCATATCGGAAATCAGGAGCTTCGACTCCGCGTCGCGGAGAATGAAATCCACCTCGCGGCCGACGAGGGAATTATTTACCGGCACGATGATCGCGCCGAGGCTGACGACTGCCATGTATACATACACGAACTCTGCGCGGTTTGCCGTGTACAGGCCTACCGTATCGCCACGGCGGATGCCCATGGCATACAGCGTGTTCCTGTAATTTTCCACTGCTTTTTCAAGCTGGCCGTAAGTGATATTGGATTCGCCTGTCATTGCAAGCCTTTTCGGGTCTGCATTTTTGAATATTTCATGAATAAACATAGATCCACCTCTTTGGTAAGAATGCGTACTTATTGTAGCAAAAATCGACCGTCCGTTCAAATAGGACAGAGGGTATCGAAATTGTGCTATACTGTTGTAAAAGAAATCATGATCAGGGAGGCTCTATGAAAGCAGCGCAGATGACAAGAGAAGACGAAATCCGTTCCATCAGCCAAAAGTATGAAATGGATAAAGAGAAAGTGCGGGACATACTCGAAAGAGGTGTCCGCTATGCAGATGCGGACAAAGCGGCGCTTTTTGCCTGCATGACGGGAAAGGATATTGAGGAAGTACTGGCGCTCCGCAGGGAAGAGCCCTGGGGCCGTGTGCAGGTCAGGCTGGGCATCACGGGAGACAGGTATGATGAAAAATATTTCCGCCACCGTGCCCGCCGGCTGCATCGTTTCTATGGCGTGGAAGAAACCCGCGCGTTTAACGCCTTGAAGGAAGGATACCCGAACCATTGGATCCGCCTTGCTTACCTTCTCGAAGTGAAGACGGGAAAGAAAATGGAAGAAATTCTGACGGTAAAAAAGAAAACACCGAAGTGGAAAGAGTGGGCGGAAATTAATCTGGGGGTAAAGCCTGAAGATTTTTCGCAGTGGATCCTGGAGACGAGGAACCCCGCTTTGAAACCGAAGTAAGCAGGAAATCAAAATGCGAAAAAGAATGCCGGGGCGGCAAAGTTGAAAAGGGGAATACAGACATAATGAATGGAAAAATGAATCAGAGGAAGGTAGGTTATTATTATCTGAACAATTTCCTTTGGATAGACGGAATGGCTTATGGTAAATGCTGTTTTTTCTTGTAAGAAATTATAGAATCCACTATACTAAGAATAAAGTGATAGTAAGCAAAGGAGCTATTTATGAAACTGACACAAATTCGCAATGCGACGATCCGCATGATATATGCAGGAAATGTATTTCTGATTGACCCGTGGCTGGCACCCAAGCATCAGCTTTCATTCGTTGATATTCCGGGGAGGCCTTTTCATGTACCTGACCCGGTAAAAGAAAATATACCAATGCCGTTCTATGGTCTGCCAATGGATACGGAGCAGATTTTAAGCGGTATTGATTACTACATTGTTACACATCTGCATCCTGATCATATTGATATTGCGAAAGATGGAACTGTCGGTGGGCCGCTTAATAAGCAAACCCCTGTAATCTGTCAATCGACGGAGGATGCAAAAATTCTTCAGTATTCGGGGTTTTCGGAGGTGATTGTATTGCCGGAGACTGGTATGGATTTTGGGGCAGCTAAGCTTACGCGGGTTCCTGCCCGTCACGGGACGGTAGTGCCTTGCGGTGATGCCATGGGGATTATATTTCAGTCTGCAGGGGAAAGGGCTTTTTATTTAGCGGGTGATACAATTTGGTATTCTGGTGTAGAGGAGAATCTGCGGCGATATCAGCCGGAGGTGATTGCTCTTAATTGCTGTGCTGCGGAAACGGTAGAAAATGGACGTCTTATTATGGGTGATGAAGATGTTCAATGTGTGGCAATGGCTGCACCTCAAGCGAAACTTTACCTGACACACCTGGATAATGTTTCTCATGCTTCACTTACACGTCATACATTGCGGGGGCGGTTGGCAGAACGTGGAGTGATGAATTACGATATGCCGGCAGATGGGCAGTCAATAGAGTATTAATAATATCTAATGATAGGAAGTTCATGATGGTCAGTCATGAACTTTTGCATTACATTGAATTGTCTTTAATTTCATTTATTAATGATTGACAGGGGAAGATTTGTCACAATTTCATCTGTTTTTGAAAATAAAAAAGTTTAATTTAATCAGGGGAAATTTTTCTGATAGATAAAAGCAGTAGATATAGTCTGAAAATCGGTATTCGGAACTAGTAAAGCGAACTGTTTTCAGGAAAGGAAGAAAAATGCGTATAATAAAGTATATTTGCGCGGGGTTGTCGTGATAGGAGCTTTTGCGGCGTGGTTTATTTCGCAGCCCCAGATGGAACCGCTGATGACTCCGGAAAGGAAGGCGAGAATCCAGGCGTCGCCCCATTATGTGAACGGCGAGTTTGTGCCGGAAACGCCACATGAACCTATACGGTCGACGTCAGATTTCTGGAAAGATTTCTTTTTCCCCACGACGGGAAAGACGATTCCCAAAGATAAAATGATAACGAAAAAAATCGATTTAAAAGCGCTTGACCCGGCGAAAGATATTGTGGTCTGGATGGGGCATTCCTCTTTTTATATGCAGCTTCACGGGAAAAAGATACTTATCGACCCGATAGCAGATACCTATGCTGCAGATTTGGTTTATAGATAAAGCATTTGAAGAAAGCAACATTTACACGGTGGAAGATATCCCTGACGATATTGACGTGATGGTGCTTTCCCACGATCACTGGGATCATCTGGATTATGACATGGTAAGAAAGATAGAACCGAAAGTCAGATGTGTAGTGACCGGTCTCGGCAATGGCGGATATTATGAGAAATGGGGATATCTGCCGGAAAAGATCCGCGAAGAAGACTGGGATACGGAAGTTGTGATTGATAAGGATCTGTCCGTCTGGGTGCTGCCGGCAAAGCATTTCAGCGGTCGGCTGCTGCCCCGCAACCAGACGCTTTTTGCCGGCTTCGCTTTTATTACCCCGGACAGAAAAGTGTATTACACCGGCGACGGCGGGTATGATGGACGTTTTAAAAGGATCGGGGAGCAGTTTGATCTGGCACTGGTGGAAGACGGACAATACAATGAAGCTTGGCACAGCGTGCATATGATGCCGGAAGAAAGCGCACTGGCAGAGGAGGAATTACAAGCGGCTGCCGTCATTCCCTGTTCCAACGGGAAGTATCCGCTTTCCGTCTACCGGTGGAAAGAACCGTATGAGCGGATAGCCGAAGCAAGCAAAGGGAAAAGTTACAGACTTATTATGCCCATGATCGGAGAATTGGTGGAAATAGGGAACCGGGAGCAGACATTTACAAACTGGTGGGAAGGAATGGAATAAACGCTGGCAGTCATCGGCCGGCCTTCAGCAAGTAAAAATAGGGCAGTTCATGGAATGAAGACGGGGATGTATTTATAAAAACCGGATCTGTTTTATCTGAGCAGAAGAACTATGGAGAAGAAGCATTTAAACGGGTATCCAGGGAGTTGAAACTGTAAATCAACTCAGGATACCCGTTTTGTTTTTTTGTGGTCCAGCGGTTTTCTGTTTTGGGGATAAAAACGGTAAGAATAGGACCGACTTATTTCATTTCTTCCCCCCTATGCGGACGGTATTAATAGCGAGATGGTCTGCCGCTTTTTCAGGTTCTTCCGCTTCTTCTTTTGTGAGCGTAATGCCCATTGCTTTGACGGCGTCTTCCCTCTGTCCGGTTTTGTCACACCGAGATAAGGAGGGTTCCTTTGGCAATGGCCCGGGCGGCAGGAATTTGCGTGATTTCCACATGGTGTGTATCGGCTGCGGTCTTACTTTTGAAAAAAACAAAGAAATTCGATATAATAAATCAGTTATATCAGGAAAAAATTCTCCGGCAGATAAAGAAAGAAGGATAAAATGTATCTCATTGATACTTATGATGTGATTGTCGTCGGCGCGGGACATGCGGGGTGTGAAGCGGCTCTGGCTGCTGCCCGCATGGGATGCCGTACGCTTCTTACGACGATTTCACTGGACAATGTGGCCATGATGCCATGCAACCCCGCTATCGGCGGGCCGGGCAAGAGTCATCTTGTAAAGGAAATAGATGCTCTCGGAGGGGAAATGGGTATCGCCGCTGATGCGACCGCTGTCCAGATGCGCATGCTGAACCGCGGGAAGGGACCGGCGGTATATGCCCTCCGCGCCCAGTCAGATAAAGGCGCCTATCACCGGTACATGAAAAATGTGGTGGAAAATACGGACAACCTGGATCTGAAACAGGTGCAGGTCATGGACATCATTGTAGAAGACGGAAAGTGTGTGGGCATTACCACCGAACTGGATGAAGAATACCGGGCAAAAGCTGTCATCTTATGTACGGGTACATATCTGGAAAGCATGATCATCATCGGCGATACCATGTATTCCGGCGGTCCAAACGGTATGCGCCCTTCTGTGGGGCTTTCCGCCAATCTGAAAAAGCACGGACTGGAAATCCTTCGTTTCAAGACGGGGACGCCCTCCCGTGTGGACAGACGGAGCCTTCATCTGGAGGGGATGGAACTGGAAGAGGGTGACCCGGAGAATCATGCCTTTTCCTTTATGAGTGAACGGAAAGACAGAAATAAGCGGAACTGCTGGCTTACTTATACCAATGAAAAGACCCATGACATCATCAGGGAAAATATTATGCGCGCCCCCAAGTATGCAGGAAAAATTCATGGCATCGGAGCCCGTTACTGCCCTTCCATTGAAGACAAGGTTGTCCGTTTTGCGGATAAAGACCGCCACCAGCTCTTCGTTGAGCCTGAGGGGCTGGACACCACGGAAATGTATGTGCAGGGCATGTCCACCTCCATGCCGATCGATGTGCAGTATGCCTTCCTCCGTACCATTCCCGGGTTTGAAGATGTGAAAATGATGCGGCCCGCTTATGCCATCGAATATGATCTGCTCGATCCTCTCCAGCTCTATCCCACGCTGGAAGTAATCAAACTTCCCGGCCTTTATTCCGCGGGGCAGTCAAACGGTACGAGCGGTTACGAAGAGGCAGCTGCCCAGGGCCTTGTGGCGGGGATTAATGCCGCACTTAAAATACAGGGGAAAGATCCGTTTATCCTTGCCCGCCATGAAGCATATATCGGATCTCTCGTGGACGATCTCGTCACCAAGGGTGCTGACGAACCGTACCGCATGATGACGAGCCGCAGTGAATACCGCCTCATTCTGAGGCAGGACAATGCCGATCTCCGACTCACCGAAAAAGGACATAGTATCGGTCTGGTGGGAGAAGAACGGTATGCCCGTTTCCTGGAGCGGAAAAAGAAATATGAAGAAGCTATGGACTATATCCGTACACAGCGTTTTACCCCGAAAGAAGAGATCAATCAGGCTCTGGAGAGCATGGGAACCGCACCTCTGACGACAGGTACCGGAGCCGATCAGATTCTGAAACGGCCTGAAATGACCTATTGGAAAATGATGGAAATGCTCGGCTGTCCTGCTTTTGACGAGGAGGCTGTGGAAGAGATGGAAATCACCGTGAAGTATGAAGGCTACATCGCAAGGCAGGAAGCAGCCGTGCGGAAAGCTGCCCGCATGGAAAACGAAAAACTTCCCCTTGATATGGACTACCTGTCCCTTGACGGTATTTCCACAGAAGCAAAACAGAAAATGGATAAAATCCGGCCTCTCTCTCTGGGGCAGGCAGCGAGAATTCCAGGTGTTTCTCCGGCGGATATATCGGTGCTGATGGTGTATGTGAAGCAGCGCAAAGGAAAGAAAGGCGCGGAATAAAAAAATATTAAAAATAAAAACGGCATGCCCTGTTTTCGAAATGGGGGAAGCCGTTTTTGTGGGGAATATAATTTTCCGGGCGGATACTATTTCTGTTTAAACCGTTTTTTCAAAGGATGAGAACTGTGCTATACTTGAAACCGGAAACGGTATCTGCCTGCCGGCGGAAGTTTTTGTATCATTGTCTGAAATATATGAATTGAAGGAAGGAATGTGTGCTAATGGATTCTATTTTTATCGTTGTGGCTTTTTTTATCGCTGTTTCACTTTTGAGTATCCCTTGTATGATGTATTATAAGAAGAAAGAGAAGAAGGAACAGCAGCTTATCAGTGAAAACAGAGATCAGGCCGTGCTGCAGATATACGGGGATCCCATCCGGATTGACGGGAAAAAGTTTTCCGAATATGAACACATGGGAAGTAAGCTTTCTTACTATACCGTAGTGCTTCCGGAAGGCCGCCATACGCTGGAGGCGAAGTTCCAGACAACATCCGCCGGTGTTTCCGGCAATCAGAATTATAAGACGCCGGAACCGATTCCCTGTGATTTGTTTTTGGAAAAAGGTTTTGTTTATACGGCGGGTATTTATTTCTATTCGCCCAAGAGCCGGTATGAGTATTATAAAGGGGAAGTAGGGGAAGCCGTTTTTTCAAAAGAATTGTCCGTAACAGGATCGACTTCTTATGGAACAGCGTATGTCATCGTATATAAGGATAAGGATGCGGACGGCAACTTGATCAAGGCGCCTGCCTGTCCTGAGGAATAAACAGGGCGCGGATCGGGTAGGTCTTTGCTGTAAACGGCAGTTCTTTCCGGTCCGTTGCTGAAACGGAGTAGAGCAATCTATTCCGTTTTTTATTACAGGAATATGATGGTGAAAGTATCGTGGAAACAGAAACGATTGCAGCTCTTGTGCTGCTGGCGGCTATGGGATGCCTGGTACTGAGTATATATAAAGTAAAAGAATGGTACCGGAAGAATACCTGGACCATAGATCCGGATGCCTGCGAACAGGAAAAAGTAAATTTGAAAATGATGGAACAGGCGAGACGGCGGGAACAAGTTCCCAAGCCTGAACCGCCGCCGGACGGATATACGGAAATCGCGGCTCCTTTCGGAGGGCATGGGTTGATGGATTTGAAAAATATGCTTTTGGCGGTTCTGCTGTTTGTCTTTTACGGACTGGCAGCGGAATATGCAGGTACGCATCCGTTTTTAAACGGCATAGAGAAGCTTTTTATAGTATTCCTCCTTACAGTTCTTACGTGCTGCGCGGCCATCCGGATATATCGCAGGGTGTATTTCGGGTATCGTATATACCTGCCGGAAGATTCGCTGGGGATGGTGGTATACAACTGGTACTGGGGACGGCGCTTTTTTTCTCTGTACCGGCTCCCGCCTTATAGAGGCTGCGTATCCGTCTGCTGTGTGGAACGGTATGAGGTGCGGGCCGATGAAATCCGTATCTACGGAAAGTTCGTTCATACCGGAACCGATGTCACCATACAGGGCTTTAATGATAAAGGGCTGCCCGTTGGGCGCTTCTTCGGCGAAGAGGAGGAAAAACAAATTTTAAATAGGCTGGAAGCGATGCGGAAAACAGGTACGGGAAGCGAGATATGAGATAACAAAAAGCTGTCAGAAGGCGAAAGTCGGATTTTTGACAGCTTTTTCATTTGCTGATGAAAACGGCGCTCATGGCAAGGCGTCATCCGAAGCGAATGTGAAGAATCTGCTGTTGTGATGAAGAAAGCGGTAAGAAGATAAAAGCTATCAGCTGTGAGCTGCCAGCTATAAGCTAACTATTCTTTTACGGTTTGAGTCACTACGGCATGCGAGTATCCTCCATTATTGGTGCGGGCAGCTGATTCACAATTGTCGGTTTTCAGGAGCCGGCAGCTTACGTCCGATTATGTTTTATCGGCGCCTGTCAGGTTCCGTTTTCTTTTTCCTGCTTTTTCAAGAAGTTCATGAAGGGTATTTTTATCTGCCCTGTCCAGTGCTGTTTTTATTGCAGAAAGGCTTTCTGTGAAACGGTCGATTTCAAGAAGCAGGTTTTCACGGTTGGCAAGGAATAAATCTGTCCAAAGGGGGCTGTTGATATCCGCTACTCTTGTTTCATCACGGAATGATCCGCCTGTAAAGTACTTTGTGTCTTCTTTCAGGGAAGTGCTGTTTATCAGCGCCGCCGCAAGGACGTGGGTCAGGTCGCTGGTGTAGGCGATGTGGCGGTCGTGTTCTTCCGGTGTGATTGACGGTACATGGCGGCAGCCGAGAGCCAGCGCCATGTTTCGGAGCAGTTCCACACTCTCCGGGCGGTTCGTTTTATCGGGAAGAAGGATATAATTTGCTCCGCGGAAAATGTCCGGATCCGCCCGGGAAAGTCCTTCACCTTCATGTCCGCACATAGGGTGGGATGAAATGAAATCTATGCCCGGCGGAAGTATTTGCCGGATATCATCGGCAAGGTTTCCTTTTACGCCGGCGATATCGGTCATGATCGCGTCGGAGCGGAAGTCCGGCAGGTGATCTTTCACAAAGGCGAGTGTTGCTTTGGCAGGTGTGCAGAATATAACAATGTCCGCGTGTTTCAGGTCACTGATATCGATGGAATCCACTATGCCCTGCCGAAGGGCGGCCTCTGCCGTCGATAATGTCCGATTGATGCCGATTACTGCCGCTCCGAGTTCCTTCAGTCTCATGGCAAAGGAACCGCCCATCAGACCCAGGCCGATAACGGCCGCTGTTATTTTGCTGAAATCCATTTTTATACTCCTGTTTCCGGTTTAAAATAGTATACCTTTTAGGCAGATTGTTTTATTGTCTGCATTATAGCATAGCGTTCCATGGAGAACAGGTTTTACAGGTTATGAGAAACAGGGCGAAAAAATACCGGAAGTTTATTTTTACTCCCGGTATTTCTTTCGAAGGTTTGCAATTATTCCATTTGTATATATTTCTTTAAGGTTTCAATTTCTCCCGTATAAATATATCCTTTTCCAATTTCCAGAACGAGGGGTGTTTCTATTTTTTCATCTTTTACATTTTTTCCATGTTCCAGAAGGGAGACAAGAATATCACGGGGGACGTCAAGATTGGTGGGAAGGCCGATAGACTGGAGGACGTACTTGATCCGTTCCGCTGTACCCCGCTTGGTGAGTCCCAGAATTTCAGAAGCGCTCGTGATCATGTACATGCCGGCCGCCGTCGCTTCCCCGTGGGTCAGGCGGAGATCATTGAAACGGTAGTATCTCTCTGCCGCGCCGCCCAGTGTGTGGCCGAAATCAAGAATGCGGCGCTCACCTTTGTCTTCGGGATCGATTTCCACATAGTGTGCCTTGATGGTAATGCAGCGGCGGATGATTTCCGGAAGAACACGAAGGATATCCTGGTCAGAGGCGGCTTTTTCAAATATTTCAAAGAGGTCCTTGTCTGCCACGCAGCCGATCTTAATCGCTTCGCCGAGGCCGTTATGGAAGAAACGGGCAGGCAGCGTGCGGACCATGGCAGGATCTACATACACGGCTTTGGGCTGGTAGAATGTACCGATGAGATTTTTTCTTCCATTGATATCGATGGAGATTTTCCCTCCGATGGCGCTGCCGATCTGTGCCAGGAGAGAAGTGGGCACCTGCACGTAGGGAGTCCCTCTCCGGTAAGTTGCTGCAACAAAGCCTGTCACATCGCCGACGACACGTCCGCCAAGGCCGATGAGCAGATCTCCTGCACAGAACCCGAAGTCTGCCAGCGCCTCGCATACACGGCTCACGACAGAAAGGCTTCGGCTCTTTTCGCTCGAAGAAAGAACGATCTGCTGTACGTTCAGGTTCTCTTTTTCCAGCTGGCGTTTCAAATCCTGGCCATACAGTTCGTCAATGCCTTCTTCCGTGATAATGACTGCGCGCCCGTGACCCGACAGGGGGGCGGTTTCTTTTCCCAGGCGGCCGATGATGCCTGAGTCGATTATCACATCATAAGAATCATTTCCTAAATTGATATGTACCGTATCCATGATTTGTCTCCCCGTAAAAAAGTATTTATAAAGTATTTACCATATATATTATATCATTTTTTCTCTGAAAGACTCCACAGACGGCGACATGGGTCGAAAAAGAGGATTTTACCCCGATAGGAAATACATTTTGAAGGCAAATAAAAAAAGCCGCCTTTTGGCAGCTGTGCATTTCTGGTGCGCCCAAAGGGATTTGAACCCCCGACACACGGTTTAGGAAACCGCTGCTCTATCCAGCTGAGCTATGGACGCGTGTACATGTCATATTTTAGCACAAAAAAGGCAGAAATGGGAGTTTGCAAATAAAATGGAATGAAAGAGACAAAACGGGAAAATGATTTTCATTTCTGCCGATGTCGGAACGGAAGGAAATCATTTTTTCTTTTAGAAAGTTTTTATTTTTATGTACACAGCAGGCGGACAAATAAGGGGGTGATTTGAAATGAATTCTTTTATTCGCTTTTTTTCTTTCTATTTTGCACGTATTCGTTGTCAAGAGGGGAAGAAAAATGGATAATTGGAAGAAAGGGGGACAGATGGAGAGAAAGTTATTCACATGCATATCGGGGGTATCCTGTGAGAGTGAAAGTGAGAAAGATATACGATAAATACGGAATGTTTTCCATTCTCATTTACAGAATGGCAAAACGGTTATGCACAGTTATGCACAGTTCGTGTGTCTGTCTGGGATGGACAGGCGGAAAAAAGCTTTGATTTATCGCGAAAAGAGAAAAAACAGATTGTTTTTATCCACATGATGTGAATAGTTGTGAATAAGTTTGTGAATAATGTGAATAAGTGTAATTTTTATCGAAAGAAAAACGCAGCGAATGAAGTTTCGGGGAAATCATGTTCGCCGCGGTGAAGCTTGATTTTATGGGAAATCGGAAAAAGCCAGATCTGCTGTTTCTGATAATATCGGTTTTCTCATTATCAAGAAAGAGGCTTAAATGAGAGGGGGAAAGAATTTCTTTATTTTTGTAAAAAATTTTGTTTACTGCTTTTGCGGCAGATTTATTTTCTTGCACCGGAAAATTGACGGAGCCGGTGTTTATCTGTCTTCTGATTTCAGCGGCATGCCATGTTGTGGCTTAGAAGGTCCGTTCCGGCTTTTGCCAAAAGGCATAAAAAAGGATAGAATATTTACAATATAGCTGTTATTTTTTAAGGAGATGTTCATCATAGACTTCAAACCGTTTACAATTGAAAAAAGAGAGTATATCGACAGCTTTTTTCATGTCCATCATTATGAGGGGATCGACTGTTCATTCAATACACTTTTTTTATGGCAGGAAGCGTACCATACGCAGTGGGCGGTAGAGGAGAATATCTTATTCGTCCGTGCGGGGGAAGGGGAGAATACGTTTTTTATGCCCCCTTTTGCCGGTGAAGGGGCGTCTTTCGGCCGCGGCATGGAGATTATCCATGAATGCCTGGAGCGCGAGGGAAAACCGTTTATCATTAAAGCTGCTTCACCCTGGGTGCTGGAACAGATCAAAGCCCATTGCCCGAACCGGTATGAATTCACTGCGGATCGGGATAATTGGGAATATGTATACCGTACGGCAGACATGATCAATTTATCGGGAAAGAAACTCCGGATGAAGAAAAATCATCTGAACGCTTTTCTCCGCCAGTACGGTGATTATACATATGAGTCCATCACGTCGGAAAACAGGGAAGACGCATGGCAGGGGATTGAAGACTGGTTTGAACGGCATGGAGACATTGCGGAAGAAAAAGAAGCGCTGCAGCGGTGTTTTGTCAATTGGGACGCTTTGAAATTAAAAGGCGCTATTATCCGCATTTATGGAAAGGTAGAGGCCTTTACGAACGGAGATTTGGTCAACCCCCGGGTGGCGCATATTTTCTTTGAAAAGGCAAATCCGAATATCCGCGGGCTGTATCAGGCGATTAACCGCGATTTCCTGATGCATGAATTTGCGGAAACAGAATTTGTAAACCGTGAAGAAGACATGGGGCTGCCTGGCCTGCGTCAGGCAAAAATGGAATACAATCCTGATCATTTCGCGGAAAAGTATGATGTCGTCGTAAAAGACGGCGGTTGTTTCTGAGGCGGTTATGAAAATACGTAAATGCAGTCGGACGGATGAAAAGGATATACGCGCGCTTTGGTCGTACTGTTTTGAAAGAGAGGACGACCCGTGGTTCCGCTGGTATTTCAGGGAGCTCTACCGCCCGGAAGATGTACTGGCGGGAGAAGAAGCAGAGAAAATAGCATGCAGTCTTCACCGCCGTCCTTATGAAATATGTGTCCGCGGTGCAAAGATGCCGGTGGATTACCTTGTCGGGGTAGCTACCCATCCTGCTGCAAGAGGGAAAGGGCTTGCGACTGAACTGATCCGCGGCGCGTTCCATATGGCGCGGATGGAAAATAAAGGCGCTGTCATTCTCATGCCCTCGGCGGCATCGTATTACTATCCTATGGGATTTTCATTTTATGCGCACCAGTGGAAACGAAGCGCCGCGCCTGAGCAGGTAGGCTTTTTAGGAAAGCGGGTGCATTCCGCAGGGCTTATTACCTCGGCGGATGAATGGAAAACTCTCGCCTCTGTCTATGACAGGTATGTAAAAGGACGGAACGGATGGGCTTTTCGGGATGAAGCGTCATGGAAGAAGCACATCGGCGCCCAGTTCTGTGACGGCGGTTATATCGCTGTCGTCAATGACCGGAACGGCGCAGCCGGATATATTTTCTACCATCTGGCCGAAAGGAAATTCATGGTATCGGAAATGGCGTATGCCTCCGATGCGGGACGGAAAGGGCTCTATGCTTACATGGCTGGACACCGCGGTTCCGTGGATGAATGCGTGTGGTATGAACCTTTTGATGACAGGGCATTTTTCTACTGGCAGAACGGCGCGGAGCATACCTATATACATAATGCCTCTTTCCCAACCATGATGGGACGCGTCACGGATCCGGTCATGGCATTTGACGGACTTCCCTGCAGAGAGATGAAAGGATTCCTGTCTTTCCAGCTGGCGGACGAGTTCCTTCCCGAAAACAGCGGCATCTACGTCCTTTCCGCCAAGGAAGGAAAAATTTACGCTGTGAAATATGATGTATTTTACACACTGAAGCTTCATATCGAAGATATTTCCGGCGTGAAATTGGGAAATAAAATTCCCGAACCGGATTTCACCATGACCGCAGGCGCCCTCGCCCAGCTTTTCTTTGGAGCGCTGTCTTTAAGAGAGCTGTCGGATCTGGGGCGCATCAAATGGCTGGAAGGTGTGGAGCGTGAAAAAGTTCTTGAAACGGCGGAAAACATGCTTCCCTCTGAAAAAAACTGGATCAATGAATGGTACTGAGCCTCCGGCCGTCGGTTTTTCACCTGTCTGATACCAGTTTGTGTATTAGTTCCATATAAGTGCAGCAAAGAGAAATGCAACATTTCCCCTGCTGCACTTTTTATTAAAGGGAAGCAGCAATAGGACACAAAGTGAAGAATCTATGACTCTCATGACATCTTACCGCATTCCTCACCACAGTAACAGATTCTTCGCTGGCGCTCAGAATGACGTTTAATGTTCTCTGTCATTATGATACTTACCGTCCCTCCGGCATTATGATGCCTTACCGTATCCCGTCATTCAGAACGGGGGTAAGGATGCTTTGTGGGAAAGATGGAAAACGGAACAGTGACACGGAGTGAAGAATCTATTACGCTGATGACAGCTTATCGTTTTCCTCACCACAGCAGCAGATCCTTCGCATTCGTTCAGGATGACGCCTTAACGTTGGCCGCCATTCAGCATTTTTAGCTGACGGCTCACAGCTAACGGCTAACAGCTCACAGCTGATAGCTTTTATCTTCTTACCGTTTCCCTCACTATGACGCCTTACCGTATCCCGTCATTCAGAACGGGGGTAAGGATGCCTTGTGGGAAAGACGGAAAACGGAACAGTGACACGGAGTGAAGAATCTATTACTCTGATGAGAGTCTACCAATTTCCTCACCATGTCAGTGAATAATCTGTTATCCGAATGATATGAAAAAATGTGGAAATAAAAGAAAAATGCTTTCTGAGCTGCTATCAATGCAGCTGGCATTTCTTTTATTGTTTGTATACAATAGAGGGGTAATAAAACAGCAGTCTGGAGACGGGGTCGGCGGCATGTGTGACCATGCGGAGACCATACACCTAAATGTAAACAGTCCTGTGCCCTTTTGCCGTCTGCGGCTAAGAGAAAGAGATGGAAAAGAAATATTTTACTTACATGGTGCGCTGCCAAGACGGCACACTCTACACGGGATTTACCGTAGATGATCCAGAAAAACGGGTAGCTGTCCATAACGCGGGGAAGGGCGCGAAGTATACAAAAGGCCGGCTGCCTGTCCGCCTTGTGTGGTACAGGGAATGGAACAACGGTCATGATGCCCGGTCCTGTGAATTCTATTTGAAACGGAAAACGAAACAGGAGAAAGAAGCATTAGCGGCTTCTTTTGGAAAGGATACAGATTGAACGAATCAGTGAGAAAAACAAAATATCTGACAGAAGCGGCGGCAGCGGCGGCCATCGCGTCACTCCTGGTGCTGCTGAAACTTTTGGCGCCGTTTTTCGTGTTCGTCACTATGATCGCGTCCCCCATCCCGATTGCCGTCATTTGCGATTTCCACGGGATGAAGTGGGGATTCGGCACATCGGCGGGCGTGGTTATTCTCGTTACCATGATCGGAGGGCCTGAAATTGGACTGACGACAGCCTTTTATGCGGGTGCTCTCGGCATGGCCATGGGCTATGGATTTCTTCATAAAATGTCCTACGGGAAAACGCTTTGCCTTACGATTCTTGCATATATACTTGAAATGTCTTATAAAATCATATTTTCTATTTATGTTCTCGGCATTGCCGATGCCCTTACCGGAGCGATTGACCGCTTCACCACATTCCTTCGCTGGATATGGACACCCTTGTCATCGGTCTTCGGATTTGATCCGGATCCGGGTAAAGCGATGTTTACCACATCAGGCATGGTGATGCTTGGAATCGTCTTCATTTTAAATGCATACTGCTATGCGTACCTGAATATGGAAATCGGCGGCAATGTGCTGAAACGCTTAAAAGGCGGAATAAGGGGATAAAACCTATGGGATATGCTCCGTTGGTGTCGGTCATCGTGCCGGTATATAAAACTGAAAAATTTATACATAGATGTATTGACAGCGTGCTGAACCAGACATATTCCAACTGGGAAATGATCCTGGTTGATGACGGCTCGCCTGATGCATGCGGGCAGATATGTGACTCCTATGCGGAAAAAGATGGCAGGATTCATGTCATCTATCAGGAAAATCAGGGACTTAGCGCTGCCCGAAATGCAGGTATAAAAATCTGTAAAGGTGAGTGGATATATTTTCTTGATTCTGATGATTTTATCGTGGAAGATGCTTTAGAGAAAATGATATTTTTTTCAAAATCAGGGACTTATGATATCATCATGGCGGGTTTCAGTATTATCTATGCTGATGGAAGCGAGGATTGCAGGTCTTCCGGATGGAAAGAGACGGATAATTTATCGAAAATCCGGAGAGGGATCCTTCTTGATGAATTGCCGAATTTTGCCCATGGGAAATTATATAAGCGTTATCTATGGAATGATCTGATATTTCCGGCAGGGCGGCTGGTGGAAGATATGTATGTGAGTGCTACCGTTTTTTTTAAGGCGGGAAGTGCTTATCTGACTCCGGTATCTTTATATCGTTACAGTTATGAAAATGAAAACAGTCTTATGAGGGGGAAAAATATAAAGGATTTTATACAATTGAAATATGGAAGGTTTCTGGCGTGGCGTGAACATGAACGGATTGCGGATTTACATGCATTGTCGGATAAGAAGGTTTGCTGCATTCAGGCACTGAAGTGCGCTGTAAAGACTTTTGTGGCGGATTTCAATACGCGGGAATTGCCGGATTTGGATTACAGGGAGTTGGAATCATATATCTTTATGCATAGAGATGTATCGTTGCCGTTTCTTTTTTCTTTTCAGCGGTATCTGATTGTAAGTGAATGTACGATTTTGTTGCAGCTTTGCGGATATGTCCGTAAAATGGCAGTTTCATTACAATATAAAATGCGGCAGTGGAAATTTATGGCTGCCCGATAAAAACTATTAGGAGCGGGATTCATGAAATTTTTAAATATAAATTGGGGCAGTCGGTTGGCAGCGGCTGTTGTCGTATGGGGGGCTACGGCTTACCATTATATTAATACGGGAATGTCTATCAGTATGATCGCATTTACTCTGTTTGTAATTGCTTATGCACTGAAAAATCATGCGATTCCCAAGGTTACACTTCATAAAAATATTCTATGGGCGTTCGCTGTATTTTATGCCTGCCTGTTTATTTCCACGCTGTTTCATTTGGACAATACTGGAAATATGTATGGCGGATCATATAGTTTTCTGTCTTATGTTATGATTCCGCTGCCTTTATTTATGATTTTATACATCGGCTGGGAGCATGATATCAGAAAAACTGTATGCTATACATTTGTTACGATTGGGTATGCAATATGCGGATATGGGATATATGAGTATGCTGCCAAACACATGGAGCGCCTGGACAGCTTTTATACATCACCGCCCCACGTGGGTATTATGATGGATATCTTTATTCCACTCACTATTGCTTTTATCTGCTATTATCGTGATAATATTTTTCATCTGGCTGTAATGTCGGTACTTTTAGTGCTGGAGGCAGTTACATTGGTCCTGACGCAAACAAGAGGTGCCATGGGAGCTTTATCCATAGCGATTTTTATTACTGTGCTGATTTTCCTGTTTAGAAATCAAATTGCAATGGGGAAAACCAGGCGGCGGCTCTTAGGGATGGGGGCAGGTCTGCTGGTCGTACTTGCTTTGCTGTGTTCCCTCCGGTTTGGAATACATGATCCATATCGGATGCAAGGGGCAGACCGACCGTTTATATGGAAGAGCAGTTACCATATGTGGGAGGACCATAAATTGGCCGGAGTGGGACTGAATGGATGGAAGAATGCTTATGACCATAAATATCAACTGGAGGGAAGCAGGGAGTTTAAAAAAAATGTGCATGCCCATAATACGTGGCTGATTTTTTTATCAACCGGAGGGATTCTTGCTTTTCTGGGTTATAATGCATATCTGATTCTTATGGGGATGTATTTCTGGAAAAGGATACGTATATATGCTTTGAATCCATTCAGCTGGTGCATGCTGGCAGTTTTTCTTGCTTTTGTTCTTAACGGGCTTTTGGATGAAACATTTTCTTCCACATCGTTTGGCAGATTATATTATCTTGCATTTGGCATTACACTGCTTTTTGAAAGATGGGATACGCTGCACTCGGAGGAGAAAAGAGTGTGAATTTGTTGTAAAAAACCGTTACAGCTCCTTTTGGAGAAACTGTAACGGTTTTTGTCATGCCTGAATTACTTACTTGTAATCCGGATCATCAAGGATGGTCCATTCTCCATACTTCGTTCTTGCGTCTGCCGGTTTCAGATCATATGCACTGCTGCTTAAATCAAATTTCGGTTCATAGTCTGTATTTGGCAGGTGCAGGACTCCGCTGATGGTGTCATACATCAGGTCATTGGTGAATACTTTGTGTTCATTTTGACGCAAGGCTTGTGCCGTATCCGGGTAGAGCTGTGTGTAAGCGGGAGAAAGATAAATGAAGAAGGGAATCCGAACCATATCATAAGTCATATTTTTGCTGGCGACATGGCTTCGTTCCATGTTTTCCCCGTGGTCGGAGCAGTACATCATGACCTGCAGATTCAAATGATCTTTGGCATACGTATAGATATCACGGAGGAGATGATCCGTATAGAGCAGCGTGGTGTCATACTGGTTGGTCCGCTTATCGTGCTTCGGGTTATCGATTCCTTTAAAGTCCGGCGGGGTGCGGTCGCTGTATCTGATATGGCTGCCCATAAGATGAATAATGACAAAGTTATTTTCATTTTTGGGAAGCTGCTTTACAAAATCAAGCAGCTGATAATCGTCGCCCAGCGGAAACGGCGTCCGTTGTTCCGTATCACAGTTTTGCGCGACGAAATCGATGGGACTGTCTTCACCGCTCATTTTGCCCTGGTTGCTCATCCACCATGTTTTATAGCCGGAAAGGTGTGCCACATCTATGATATTGGCTACGTCATCTATATTCCGGTGGTCATATTGGTTTCGCCCGTAAAGGAACATGGAAAGCGCGGGAACAGTGACGGGAAAGCAGGAATATGTTTTATCCATGAGGTAAAAATAAGGTGTTTCTTTCATTTCTGAGAGCCATGGGGTCGTTTCAGACGGATAAGACGGGGTAAAGGCTTTCATCCGGTCACGGGTGGCGCTTTCTCCGATGACGACAATGACGGTACCCGGTAATTTTTGCGGCATGGCTTCGCTGACGGGGGTATATATACGGAACCGGCTTATATTTTGTTCATGCTTTTGGCTGATCCGCCGCATTTCATGTATATAGTGGAAAGCGCCATAAGTTTGTGAAATAGGAAAAAGAGACGGGATATATTTATGGATGCTGATGATGGACAGAATGCAAATCATGCCTATCCATAGGATACGCATTTTACTGTAACGATCCCGGCCGACGGAAATGGCTTTATGGCAGCAGAAGAAAGAGGCCGGTAAGAGCAGCACAAAAAAGATAAGGGAAGAAAACAGGACGGGCAGTCCGATGCGGTCTGAAATAAATTCAAGAGCTTCCTTTTTGTTGGTCTGCAGGATGGGCAGCATATTTTCCGCGCGTATCGTGTCATTGTATAGGAGGTAGTATCCCAGGTATACAGCGGAAAACAGAAGGCTTGCCGCGACGATAATTCCATAAAGGACAGAAATGGAAAAGCGCCATTTTTGGGGTTGATTTTGTGAGAAGGCAAAGAAGCATGCCGTGAGGATTGATTCGTAAACGAAAAGCAGGAAATAGGGGTGGATCAAGTCGTAGTCAATCGTCCAGGACATATTGGCATGAATGAGTACATAGGCGTAAATTACAAGCTGTGCCAGATAAGGAAACAGGGATAAACGCCACAGGGGAGAATACAGTTTTTCTCTAAGTGTATATGCAGTAAGGCTGAAGACGGCAAAACCTGTAGCCGCATCGCGGAGACTCTTATTCCATTCGAAAACACGTTCAAATCCGGAAATATGGAAAAGTAAAAAGATGACGCTTATGAAAATAAAAGAAGACAAAAGATAAGACGGGAGCGTTTTCATAGAATGGCTATCCGTGAAATACCGTGAGAACATATCAATATCCTTTCCTGATACGAACCGGAAATATACAAAGTTACAGGGAAATGTTTTCCGCTATCAAATCCTGCGTATTTTTCCAAATATTTTCAGCGCTGAAATCTCCGCCGCGGGCAATCAGGCGGTGGCGGTAAAATGCCTTCGGTCCCCAGGCGGCGAGATTGGCTTCATCATTCAGATAAAAAACATCTACTACGGGAACGTCTAAGGCGAGAGCAAAATGGGCAGTACCGGTGTCGGCGCTGATAAGGACGGCACAGCTTCTCAGCAGGGCTCCCAGTTGGGGAATGGTGGTTTTATTTACCAGGTTCAGCAGCACCTGTCTGTCAGCAGGCGGAAGATTTTCATAATATGATTCACAATCTTTTCCTGCACCGATCATGGCGGGAATCATCCCCGATTCTTTTATTTTTTGTGCCAGTGCAAGGAGTGTGTCCGGTTTCAAATCTTTTTCTTTTCGCTTGGTGACCGGATTCAATGCAATGATTGGTTTGGTGATTCCCTTTAAAAGCTGTTCATTGATGTATGCAAACGCTTCATCAGGGACATTGTACCTGATTTTCATGCTTTCCATGGGTTTTCCCGCATACAGTTCCGCCAGATAGGCGTGCCGGTCCTGCACATGGATCCATTTTCCGTAATTGATTTTTCCGTTGGAAAGGAGCAGTCGGACAATTGCGTGCCGGTTGTCTGCGTATATTTTTTTTGCGCCTAAAAATTTGGACAATAAAATACCCCGCTCATTGCCGTAAATGATAAAAGCGGCATCAAAAACATATTGATTTTTATGTTCTTTATAAAATCTGTACCATCCGGCAAGCCCCTTATGGACGCTCCATTTGTCATAAGGCCAGACTTCATCGACACCGTCCATGTATCGGGAGATATCGGCGAAGGGTTTGTTGGATATGAAAACCAGACGGCTTTCCGGATATAGACGTTTTAGATTCCTGCACAGCGCATCTGTCAGGATAGTGTCTCCGAAATAAGAGGTATTATAAACTAAGAATGTTTTCATGAAATCCTCTGATCAGGAAAAAATATATGTGATACAATGGTTAAAATAAATTAAGGAGTTTATTTATGCTGTACGTTTCTATTATAATCTTTTCCGCTTTATTATACACATATTACCATTTTTATGACCGCGTACCTATTTTAATGTACCACCGCATTGCTTCTGTCCCGGGGGATCGGAACGCGCTGCCGGAGGAGAAGTTTGAAGAACAGATGAGATACTTGGAAGAAAACGGATTTCACAGCATCACGGTGGATGAGCTGCAGGCGCATTTTCTCCATGGAAAGCGGCTGCCGAAGAAACCGGTGGTCCTTACTTTTGATGACGGTTATGAAGATAATTTTTCCGCGGCCTTACCGATTTTGAAAAAATACCGCCATGTGGGAAATGTATTTCCCATTGCCAATTGGATTGGCAGGGAGAACAAATGGGAAAATTTCGGAAAAGCGCCGACGCGGACAATGGATGAACGTGAATTGGCCCTGTGGCAAAATGAGGGGCATTATGTCGGTTCCCATACCATGGATCACCCGTTTCTGAGCCGCTGCGATACGGATCGTCTTCATGATGAGCTGTCAGAGAGCAAACGCTTTTTTGAAAAACTTAATGGGAGGCCGGTGGAATGTCTTTGCTATCCTTACGGAGATTTTGACAGAAAGGTCATGCAGGAGGCGGCGAAGTGCGGGTATAAACTGGGGCTGGCGATTTTCTATGATGTCCCATTGTGGACACAGGATCTGCTTGCCCTGCCCCGCATTCCGATTCCTGCCAGGCAGCCGATGTGGGAATTTAAATTAAAGGTGAGCCGTATCCATCTGATTTTTATCTGGCTCCGCCAGTTGGAACGGCGTTTCAAAAAGACCTTCAGGAAATAATTAAGGTGACAACTTGTGATAGATGACTTCCAGTTCATCGACCATCCGGCGGTTAGTGAACTGGGAGCGTATCCATCGGGAGCCGTTTTCTGAAAATTGTCTAAGAAGAGATCGGTCGCTGTCGAGCTGTTTGATTCGTTCATACAGCTCTTTTTCATTGTCTTTTTCCACGAGAAATCCTGTTTCCCCATCTTTCACGATTTCCGGCGTGCCGCCTACGGAAAAAGCGATGGCCGGTTTTCCCATCGCCATGCCTTCCGCCAGAACAAGACCGAACGTCTCAAAGTGGGAAGGAAGGACGGTCAGGTCCGCGGCGTTCAGCAGGTGTTCCACATCTGTCCGGTGTCCGAGGCAGAGAACTTTATCGGATAAGTGCATGGTGCGTATCTTCGTTTTCAGCAGGGGGAGCCCGTTCCCTTTTCCGATGACAAGGAGCTTCCAATTTTCTTTACGGCCATATTTGTCCAGCATGGAGAGAAGATGGCCGTGGCCTTTATGTTCCAGATTTTTTATGCGGGATACGATGGCAAGGACGAGGGTATCCTCATCGAAACCGAATTCTTTTCGCAGCCGGATCCGCTCCTCTTCATTTGCGGTGAAACGTTCCGTGTCGATGCCGCTGTAACGGACAAGGAGATGATTTTCATGGAGTCCGCGTGCTATGGAGTCCTGCCTGACGTATTCACTGACGCAGATGATTTGGTCCAATTGGTCAATAACATATTCTTTTTCCATATTTCCCAGAATGCCGTGTGCCGTGTATACCACGGGGACAGACGTATTCCTTTTTACTCTTGCCGCGATGATGCCCGCGGCTCCTGAGTTGGCATGAATGACGTCTATATGGTATTTCTTCACGATGGATGAAACGCGCCAGGCGGATAAGAACTTGCTCTGCCGGACCGGGACGAAAAAGGTCCTGACGCCTGCCGCTTTCAGTTTATCTGCCAGACGTCCGCCGCCGGAAGCGAGAAAAACTTCATAGCCCCGGGCACGGAGTTCTTTTGCTGCGGTATATACATAGGTTTCCGCACCGCCGATGTTCATGCGGGGAACCAGAAATAAAATCCTTTTCACGAGTCCATCCTTTCTTTGCGTTATGATTTTATATTTTATCTTTATATAGGGAAATATGCAAAGAGGAGACGATGAAGTACGCCGATGAAGTTTCCTTGGGGAACCGTTTTTAGGAGAAAAATATGTGCAATGTACTTGTAGCTTGATTGGCGCTTGGATATAATGATTCTGAAGCGTAAGCATATAAAAAGAATTGTCATGGCGAAAGAAAATATGACACTGCGAATTGAACCTGAGCTTAAAGTACAGGTAACAGTTTATAGAGGAGGCAATTATGATTTTTGAGGAAAGTTATACGTTGCATAATGGCGTAGTTATTCCGAAACTGGCGCTGGGCACATGGTTTATTGATGACGACAAGGCGGCGGAGGCTGTGCAGGCGGCGGTGAATATCGGATACCGCCATATCGATACGGCACAGGCGTACGGCAATGAACGTGGCGTCGGAGAGGGAATCCGCACCTGCGGCATTGACAGGAAGGATATCTTTGTCACATCCAAAGTAGCGGCTGAAAATAAAAGCTATGCGTCCGCCATGGAATCCATCGAAAAGACACTGGAAACGATGGGACTTGATTATCTGGATATGATGATTATTCATTCGCCCCAGCCCTGGGTGGAGGTGAATCAGTCGGAGGACCGATACTATAAAGAAAACAGGGAAGTATGGCGTGCACTTGAAGATGCTTTGGAAGCTGGGAAACTGCGGGCAATCGGCGTTTCCAATTTCCTGGAGGGAGATCTTGAAAATATTTTTGCCGGCTGCCGTGTGAAACCCATGGTGAACCAGATTCTCTGCCATGTAGGAAACAGTCCATTGGATTTGATTGATTACTGCCGGAAGAGGGATATCATAGTGGAAGCCTACTCTCCCGTGGCCCATGGCGAAGCGCTGAAAGACGGACACCTTGCGGAAATGGCGGAGAAATACGGGGTCACGATTCCTCAGCTCTGCATCCGTTATGATTGGCAGCTGGGTACGGTGGTGCTGCCAAAAACGGCGGATCCGGAGCATATGAAAGCAAATGGGGATATTGATTTTGTGATTTCTGATGCCGATATGGAGCTGCTGAAGAATGCGGAGCCGGTAAAGGATTACGGCGAATTCAGTTTCTTTCCGGTCTATGGAGGCAAGCTGAAAAAGTATCGTGTGGAAATTAAGAGGTAAACGCAGAAAAAATCTGCCGAAGGAAAAGAGCGGCAGATTTTTTGCATTAGGCTTAAAATGGTGTATTGATGAATGCTGTATAATTCGCGGGATGTTCCCTTTTATCCGGCAGCCGTTTATCAAGAGAAGTGCTGCTTTTCCGCAAAGCGTCATCCGGATCGTCAGTAAAGAATCTATACCCGTGGTGAGGAAAGCCGGTAAGGTGTCATCAGAGTAATAGATTCTTCACTCAGTGTCACTATCCCGTTTTCTGTTTTTCTTACAAAGCATTCTTGCCCCCGCTCTGAATGACGGGATACGGTAGGGCATCATAATGACGGAGGGACGCTAAGCATCATAATGACAGAGAACATTAAACGTCATTCTGAGCGCCAGCGAAGAATCTGTTACTGTGGTGAGGAAAACGGTAAGGTGTCATCAGTGTAATAGATTCTTCACTCCGCGTCACCGTTCTGTTTGCCGATTTTCTCACAAAGCATTCTTATCTCCGCTCAGAATGACGACGGACGGTAAGGTATCATAATGAGGGAAACGGTTAATCGTCATCTGAAGCGAATGTGAAGGATCTGCACCCGTGACGAGGAAAGCGGTATGAAAGGTTAGAATGAAAGTCTCTTCTCTGCCGGTATCTTGCCGGCTTCTGAAAAACGAGAGCATTTTCATTTTTTACTTCGTTGTTTGTAATAAACGTGCTATAATAAAACAATAGTTTAAAATGACCTAAGTGTCGTCTGTTTTTGGTTAGCTGCAACAAGGGAGAGTGTAGCATGAATAAAATTTACAAGATTGTATGGAGTAAGGCAAAACATGCCTATGTAGTCACTTCTGAAGTGGCAAGGAGCCACACGAAAAGCGCTTCGGGAAAAGCGGTGAAAGCCGCTCTGGCGGCAGCTGTGGGGATGGGAGTCCTCATGGGCGGTTATGCGGCTGATGCGGCGGATACGGCGACAGGTTCTGGGAACGGGGTGGCATATGGTACAGGCAGCAGTGCGCCGGAAGCAGAAAATGTAGCTGTTGGCAAAGATGCTCATATTGACTACTCCAACGGTACGGTACGTCCTTCACGCGGTGATATTGCTGTAGGCAATAATGCTCATATCAATAATTATGTCAATCAGGGCGGCGGTATTGCCATTGGACAGAATGCATTTTCAGAAAACATGGCCGGTGTACAAGAAAAAAATTTCAACTTCGGACAAACTACATTTACGGGATCTGGATTTCTTGGGTTGCAGTCACCATTTATTCCTGCTAATCCTGATAAAGTAGTTACCGGTGTAGCTATCGGGCAAAATGCTTATGCGCGTTCCGGCAGTGTTATGGTTGGTACTCATAATTTTAAAGGTAAACTTTATGATACCACTGTTGATACTAGTGATATAGCTAATATGCGTAGTAATAATGTAGTTGTTAATGCGACAACAGTTGGAACTAACAGCTGGAATAACGCCGCCTTTGGTGTTGTTAATGGCGCTTATTCCGCTATTACCGGCGCTTATGATGGCGGTGGGTTCCGTCCTAATTCAGCTCAAAATTTTGGTGCTACGATCACCGGTTCCTTGAACTCCATCGAATCTAAAACAGCATCTAGTAATTATTCTGGTATCGCTATATAGTATCGTTGGTGTTGCTAACCGTACATTTAATTCCAATGGCTCTTTAATTTATGGTGCCGGTAATGAAATTACAAACTCTGTAGAAGATATTTACTCTGCTCCGACTAGTGGCGGTAATTCTCCTGAAGCATTGGCTCAAAATTTACGCCGTGTTATTAAAGAGTCCAACGGAGGTGGCTCTACTATGGCTTTTGGTGGTGGCAACAGAGCGGACTATACATTACGCACGGCTATGATTGGCGTTAACAACACCGTGACCGGTACCAGCCGTAGGCCAAGTACCTATAACTCTATTACTGGTTTCAAGAATGCCGCTACTAATGTCAATCACGTATCTGTCATTGGTTCTGAAAATGAAATAGAGAATACGGATGACGCCCTCGTGCTGGGCAATAAGCGCAAGCTTGCCGGGGCAAACGGCAGTGTTATCCTCGGTTCCGGGAACAGTGTAATTACGACAAGTGTAGAGAATGCCGTGTCCATCGGACATAACGCAAACGTGCAGAAAGCGGGCGGCGTAGCCCTCGGCAGCGGTTCCGTGGCATCCGTGGATAAGGGAGTTGCGGGTTATGATCCGTCCACCAAGGCGACATCCACAGATACGTCTTCCACATGGAAGGCCACAGAAGCGGCTGTTTCTGTAGGCGATGCGTCCAAAGGTATCACCCGCCAGATCACCGGTGTAGCGGCCGGTGCGGCAGATACCGATGCCGTCAATGTGGCACAGCTGAAGAAAGTGGAAGCCAAGGCAGAAGCGGCGGAAAAGAAACATACCACCGTGAAAGCGGGAGATTACGCAACCGTAACGGAAGGCACCAATGCCGACGGCGGGAAAGAATACACTGTCAGCGGACCCAAGATGGAATCTACGGACGGGACAGTAAAGATTACGGATAAAGTGGAAAACGGCAAGAAGGTCGGATATAACCTGTCCGTCGATACAAGCAGTCTGGGAATTGAAAAGACAAAGGTAGAAGCGGGAGACAATGTAACCGTAACATCCAAGAAAACCGGGAATACGACGACATATACCGTCAATGCCAAAGACACAGTAGTAACCGGCGGCACGGCTACCTATGCTGCGAATGGTACAGGCAGTGCTACCTTGATAAATAATGACGGAACGACAGCGACCATCACCGGCCTGAAGGATCGTTATACATCATCCGCAGCACTTGACGGGAATACCTTGAACTTCACTCGTAATGACGGCAGCACTTATTCCGTTTCCGGCATCGCTTCCACGCAGGATATCAAAAATGTAACCAATAAAGTAGGCGAATTGGGAACCCGTGTGAATCGTGCAGGAGCGGGAGCGGCAGCATTGGCAGCCCTCCACCCGCTGGACTTCGACCCGGATGATAAGTGGGATGTGGCAGCCGGCTACGGCAACTACAAAGACGCCCATGCAGTATCGGTAGGCGCATTCTACCGCCCCAATGAAGATACCATGTTCAGCGTGGGAGGCTCTTTCGGCGGAGGAGAAAACATGGTGAATGCCGGAGTCAGCGTAAAGCTGGGACAGGGCAACCATGTGTCTACATCTAAAGTAGCTATGGCAAAAGAAATCGTCGACCTGAAAGATGCGGTTACCCGTCTGGAAGCACAAAATGAACAGTTCCGGCAGATCATCGGACAGATGGCGGGACAGCCTGTAAGGAATGTAGAGTTCCCCGATGTGCCGAAAGACCATTGGGCATATTCTTATGTAAAATCATTGGCAGACAGAGGTCTTTTGGAAGGCTATCCGGATGGAGAGTTCAAAGGGGATCGTTCTATGACCCGCTATGAATTTGCGGCCATTATTTACCGCGCACTGCAGAATGGGGCGCCTGTTGATGGAAATATGGGTAAAGCTATGGAAGAATTTGGTCCTGAGATGGAAAAGGTAAGAGAAGCTTATCGTTTCCGGGTAGACCGCATTTCCGGCGAAGATAATGACAGGAATAAAGTAGAACGCGTCCGTGTCAACAATGAAGGCAATAAAGAAAAGGGTGATTACCGCGACATATACGGTTCGCATATCGCAGCCGGTAAATAATTCATTGCAGATAAAATAGAAGCCGGTTGTTTTGATAAAAGTGATTATTCTTTGATTTATTAATAATTTTAAAGATAAAGTATAAGGGGGGAAAATTATGAATCAGATTTACAAAGTCATTTGGAGCCGGGTGAAACACTGCTATGTGGTGGTTTCGGAAGTTGCCGGCCGCTGCGGGAAAAATGGAGGAGCAGCTTCTGAAAAGGAGAGCCTGCCCATCCGCGCGTTTCTGTGCGCCCTTGCTCTTACAGGATGCCTGATGCCGGGGGTGGCGGAAGCGAATACACAGTATGGTCCGGGTGCTTCCGCTACCGGCGGTGACAGCGTGGCGGTAGGTGACAGTGCTAAGGCGACGGCAGGCCATGCTACCGCTATCGGAACCTTGACAGAGGCTGATGGAACGAATTCTTTTGTGGCAGGGTTGCAGGCAAAGTCAGGAGCGACTGCTGAAAACAGTGTTGCCATAGGACGGGGAGCCCAGGCTTTAGGTCAGAAGCGGGTCAGTGAGCAGTTTACTGCGAGCACCATCGCCATCGGGAATAATGCAACAGCGACGGAAAACGGGGATATCGTCATTGGCCGCCAGGCGAAGAGCACGGTTTCCCAGTATCATAATCATCCCCAAGGCGGTAATGGCGCGGTTGTCATGGGAGCGGAGGCCGCTTCCTACGGCTCCCGGGGCGATGTGGTTCTCGGCGCCGGAGCGGAAGCCTGCCTGCTCAGAAAAGATGTAACTAATCCGGCGGATAAGTCGGAGTATTCACAGGGCGTAGCCATCGGCAGCCGGGCTAAAGTTTATGGTACCCAATCCACATCCATAGGCGCTGACTCAAGATCTATCGGGCATTCTTCCATTGCCATCGGCGGGGATGATATTGATAAGGCAAAACCTGTTCTAACGGCTGCCATTCCGGACATGGCGACCACCGGTGTGCAGAAAAACTTTAACCGGGAACTGGCTGTATTATATCCCGGGACGACATTGGGAAGTGCAGCTATCAATGACAGTAAGAATTATGTGAATACTGCTTCTATAGGGAATGCCAGTATGGCCATCGGTATGATGACTCAGTCTTATGGTACAGGTTCGACGGCGATTGGCGTCAATACACTGACGAAGGGGATTGCCAGCACCGGTATCGGCGTCATGGCGCGGAGCTGGGGCGATAAGTCTCTGGCACTCGGCAGTCGGGCGGAGACTTACGGAAATAAATCTACAGCTGTCGGCGATGCGAATACGGTGGGCTTTGACATGACGGACGGCACCACGTCTGGTGCAGCTTCTTCGGCTGTCGGTACGGATAACAAAGTCTATGGGAATAATTCCTATGCGATCGGTGGCGGCAATACGATTGGTTCCGCCACCATTACGGAAACGACAGAAGCCAATGGCGATAAAATGAAGCCAATGGCGATAAAATTAAGAAGGTTACTGCCGGTACGGTCAAAGGAAGTACGGCAGGTGCTTTCGGTTATAAGAATACCGTCACAACGGATAATGCCTATGTGGTAGGGAATAATTCCACAGCTTCTGCTGATGGGGCTATGGTTCTGGGGAGCAGTGCATCCGTGACAGGGAAGAATGGCGTTGCTCTTGGCAATAATACAAAAGTGGCCAATGAAAATGCCGTGGCTATCGGCAATGGTTCAGAAACAGCAGCTGCTGTAGCGACACCCTCCGCAACAATCAATGGCGTAGCACATAATTTCGCAGGAGTAAATCCGGCTTCCACAGTCAGCGTGGGTAAGGCGGGCAGTGAACGGACGATCACCAATGTGGCGGCCGGCCGTATTTCCGCGACTTCTACCGATGCCATCAATGGCAGCCAGCTCTATGCGGTGACCTCGGAAATAGATAAAGGCGTGGCCTATGCGGGCGATGTGAAAGCTGCGGCAGCCGCGGCCAATAAGTTTACCCGAAAATTAGGCGAACAGACGAATATCATCGGCGGTGTGACAGATACATCTAAGCTGACGGATGGAAATATCGGCGTGGTATCCAATGGGACAGATACGCTGAATATCAAACTGGCGAAAAACGTGAAAGTGGACAGCGTCACAACGGGTAATACGGTTATCAACAACGATGGCTTGACCGTAGGCGGAAAGACCTATGTAACCAATAACGGCCTCAATGCGAATAACCAAAAAGTAACCAATGTGGCTGACGGTCAGGTGGCAGCCGGATCCAAAGACGCGGTGAACGGCGGCCAATTGCATGACGCTAAAAATGAAGTGATTAATAAAGGCCTTCGTTTCGACGCGGATAATAACAGCGAAAAAACGAACAAATTAGGTTCTAAAGTCACCGTTAACGGCGATAATAACATTACGACGGAAATTACCCAAACCGGTGAAGATACGAAAATCGGCGTAAAACTCAACGAAGACATTCATGTGAAGACAGTAACCGCTACGGATACGGTGAAAGCCGGCGGTGTGACCATGGGCAGCCAGACATCCGGCGGTACTACCGGTAATTATGTAACAGGTCTTGATAATAAGACCTGGAATGTAACGAACCCGACGGCCGTCAGCGGGCGTGCCGCCACAGAAGATCAGTTGAAGACGGTTACCGAAGCCATCAATAATCAAAGTGCAGCGGCCACCGATTATCGGCTGGTACAAAACGCATCCAGTGCGGATGGGTCTTATACGGTCGATACCAACGGCGATATCGATCTCACCGTAGAAGATAAAAACCATGCAGGCCAGAAAGAAACTGTAAAATTAAAGGACATCGCGTCCAAATCCAAATTGGATGATGTGATTAACAAAGGCCTGCAGTTCGATGCCAATGCAGGCGGCACAAAAACCAATAAACTGGGCTCCAAGATAACCGTGAAAGGAGAAGGTACCGCGGCCGATACGGACTACAGCGGAGAAAACCTTAAAACCTTTATCACGCAGGACCCTGCCGGAAATACGACAATCGACGTGAAGATGAATAAAAACCTGAAAGTCGAAACCATCGTCGCTACAGGTGAAAACGGCAAAGACGGAAAAATCGGCATCAATGGCAAAGACGGCCAGACGACAAACATCTCCGTTACCCGTGACGGCAAACCTGGAGTAGACGGCGCGCCGGGTACGACAACGACCCGTATCGTATACGAAAAACCCGACGGCACCAAAGAAGAAGTGGCTACTCTAAATGACGGCATGAAATACGGCGGCGATACAGGAAACGTCATCAAGAAGAAACTGAACGAACAGGTGAACGTAGTCGGAGGCATTACAGACACCAACAAACTCACCACAGAAGACAACCTCGGCGTCGTATCCGACGGCAATAACAACCTGAAAGTCCGCATGGCCAAAGACCTGAAAGGCCTCAACAGCGTGACCACCAACACCCTGACTGTGGGAGACGTGAAAATCGACAACAGCGGCATCAACGCAGGGAATAAGAAAATCACCAACGTAGCAGCCGGAGACATCAGCGCAAACAGCACTGACGCCGTCAACGGGGGGCAGCTGTGGAAAACAAACCAGACAATCAACAACATAGGAGGAGCCGTCAATGAACTGGGAGACCGGATGGACAGAGTAGGAGCAGGAGCGGCAGCATTGGCAGCCCTCCACCCGCTGGACTTCGACCCGGATGATAAGTGGGATGTGGCAGCCGGCTACGGCAACTACAAAGACGCCCATGCGGTAGCGGTAGGAGCATTCTACCGTCCGAATGAAGACACCATGTTCAGCGTGGGAGGCTCCTTCGGGGGAGGAGAAAACATGGTGAATGCCGGAGTCAGCGTGAAGCTGGGACAGGGCAACCATGTATCCACATCACGGGTGGCTTTGGCCAAGGAAGTGGAGGACTTGAAAGCGATTGTCAAGGCGCAGAGTGCTGAGATTAAAGCCATGCGCGGAGCCATGCAGTCGGGAGCATCGGTAATGAAGGATGTTAATTTCCCCGATGTGCCGAAAGACCACTGGGCATATTCTTATGTGAAATCATTGGCAGACAGAGGTCTTTTGGAAGGGTATCCGGATGGAGAGTTCAAGGGTGACCGTTCCATGACCCGTTATGAATTTGCGGCCATTATTTACCGTGCCCTGCAGAACGGCGCACCCATTGACAGCGACATGGCAAAGGCCATCGGTGAATTCGATCCTGAAATCAATCGGATAAAGGATCTGGATCGCACCCGTGTCGACCGTATTTCCGGCAAGGATAATGACCGGCATAAGGTGGAACGCGTCCGTGTCAATAATGAAAGCAATAAAGAAAAGGGGGACTACCGTGATGTGTATGGTTCCCATATTTCACCGGAAGCGTAACCTGGAATGGTAAACAAAACAGGTGTAAGGAAATAGTATAAGAAACAGAAAGTACGGTATCCGTCAAATGTGGTGGGTACCGTATTTTTATGTGGGTGGGGGATAAGCGGACGGTCATAGATCCTTCACATCCGCTTCGGATGACGCCTTACCGACTTCCTCACCACAGGTATAGATCCTTCGCTGCCGCTCAGGATGACGCCTTGCCGTCCGCTGTCATTCTGAACGGAGTCAAGAAAGCCTTGAGGGAAAGATGGGAAACGGGATAGT
>OGOK01000171.1_pt1 | contig 65102 bp, 63 predicted proteins | sample 1552661 | NCBI WGS metagenome assembly OGOK01 (sample SAMEA2580172, study PRJEB22360) | human gut metagenome | biome: human gut; feature: human-associated habitat; material: faeces | place: Denmark | collected 2008/2010
TATGAACAAGAATTAAAGCAAGCTTTATTCTTGTTCGCATGACTTGCTGCTTACATACTTTTTTGTAAGTCAGGTCTTTCCGTGCCTTCGGTACTCCCAAGCCCTGGTAATTCACAACTCACGGACTTCGTCCTTCGTTGTTCATTACTGGCGCTCGTCATATGAACAAGAATTAAAGCAAGCTTTATTCTTGTTCGCATGACTTGCTGCTTACAAAAAATGTCCCTGACAGAAACCTGTATATTACAGATTCCTGTCAGGGACGAATTACCGTGGTGCCACCCTTATTTATGAACATACTTGTAATATTAATAAAAAAGGTGGCACTCCTTACCGGATATGCCACCTGTATGCTCAACTCATTATCAGATACAATTAATATATCCTTCCCCTGTAACGCGAGGCCGCGTCGTAAACTACTGCTAATTCATCTACGCATCTCACAAACCCATTCCTTACGGCTCTCCATGCTGACATTCCACCACCGCCAGCTCTCTGTGATGTACCTTCCGAAAGTACTCTTTTGATCATCGACTTTAAATATTTAACTGCCACCTATAATAGCACTATGTTTATCTGCCGTCAAGCACAAAAGCTTAAAATTTCCTGATATTAACAATTGTCTGAACCAGATATACTATGTATAAAACATCAAATACAAACCACATATTTCTATCTTGCGTAGGTCTTTTCCAAACTTCACATATTCTGGCACAGTTCTCAGCCTATCCCAGCCCAGCTCTCTACATATCAAGACACAGCTTTAAGCCCCAAAGTACTCTCCAGCTTAAAACCCATCCTACAATATCTCTGCAAGCTCTGCAAAGCTCTCTATTTTAGCAACATACCTGTCATCTGATACTTCTCCAAATCCATATGCCGCATAGATAAAATCTATTCCTGCATCTTTGGCAGACTTTGCATCACCTGCTGTATCACCAACATATACAGGATTCTTAAGACCGTTTCTTTCCATAAGTATCTTATTAGATTCTCCCTTTGATAAAAATGTCCTTCCCCAGCATTCAGTATCTTTGAAGAAATCGGACATAAGATGTGCTGTAAGAAAACTTTCAATATAACCATCCTGACAATTGCTCACAATATACAATGGATATTTCTTGCTTAGTGTATAAAGAGTTTCTGCAAGCTGTGGATAAAGAATTCCACCTCTTTCTGCAAGATATCCATTCTCAAATGTACACAGCTCGTCCATAAGTGCATTTCTTACCTGTTCCTGTTCTTGTGGAAACAGCTTTGCAGCTATGTCGTACATTGGAAGTCCCATACAGTCGTTAAGGTCTGTCTCTACAATTGGTGCTCTGTGAATTTCTTCATGACGGGAAAGTATAATATTCCACGCCTCACATATTGGTTTTCTTGTGTCCCACATAGTACCGTCAAGGTCAAATATTATTCCATCATAAGATTTATTAAGCATTGTCAGCCTCCAGATCTTTATCTAATTCATCAAGCAATGTCTTTAACTGTGCTTCCTGTGTTATATCATAAACAATTGAAAAGCAGTCTCTTGCCAGACGGTAATCTTTATCATTCATCATAAGTTCACCGACTCTGTATATAATTCCTATCGTCTTAGAGTCAGGTCCTGGTTCCACCTCATTCTCATCAAGTATTTCCTGCATCTGTTTAACAGAATATTCCGGTGTCTTGTCATTTAATGCCTGCTCAAGATACTTAAGTTCATTATCAGCATTATCTGTCTTATAATATATATTGCTGTAGGTGTAGCACACTCTTGCCGCCTCAGTATTATACCTGGCAACATAATAAAATCCCATATTTCTGTAATATCTTGCCATCGTTGCGCGGCTGCAGCAAAATCTGTATGCCTGCTTTGTAACATCAAGATATCTCGACAGCATATTAAGATTCTTATAACATTCTGCAAGCCCAAGATATGAATCAAGGTCAACAGGATTCCAGCATATAGCCTTCTTAAATGCATCCTCAGCTCTGCGAAACTTCGATAACTTCAGGCACAGACTGCCATAAGTCCTGTAGTACTCTCCAACCGGCAGCTCTGTACACAGCACATCCGTTTCCGGTTCAAAATAACATGCGTACACATAATATTCCATAACATGATTAAGGCTTATATATATAGGTCTTTTATCCATGTCCGATTTTTTCACAAATGTATCATCCATAGTTCCGGCTTTACGCTCGTCCGTACACTCTTCTATTCTTTCAAGTATTGCAGATAATATATCTGCCGCTTTGTCATAATCACCTGAATTAAATATCTTCTCGTAATCTGCAAATCTGTCTTTGACATCTGCAAGCTTCTTTATATCCATTATTTCTCCTTTTTAGCAGGAATTTCATATGTTCCTGTGAGTATTGCAATGCTTCGCGGCTCAACACATACACTTCTGTTATTATCTTCAATCACAGCACCTGATACATTAGAACTCATATCAACCTTCCATGTACCATTAATCTTAGGAAGTGCAAAGCTGTGATTCTCCCAGTGCATATTATATGCAGCATATATCAGACTGTGGTCTTCTCCATCACCATATACACATGAATACATAATTCCTAAATGCCTGTCATATGTATTCATCTGTGCATACCACGCATTAGTTCCATGATATGATATATCAGGGTAGCCACATGATACCCTGTCACTTAAAGTAAGCGACTGCGGCATATGAAGTATCTTATTATTCTGTCTGAATTGTATAAGAGCCTTTGTCCATTCAAGAATTTCTTTTCCCTCTTTAGTTTCCTTCCAGTTAACCCATGAAAGTTCACTGTCAACACAATACGGATTATTGTTACCATTCTGTGAATTGCCAAACTCGTCTCCGGCAAGTATAAGCGGAGTACCTGCCGATAAGAAAACAAATGCCAGTGCATTTTTAATCTGACGCATTCTTAGTTCTTTAATCTTTCTCTTTCTTGTCGAGCCTTCCTCGCCACAGTTCCAGCTGAAATTAAAATCCTCGCCATCCCTGTTATTCTCGCCATTAAGTTCATTATGCTTTCTGTCGAAGCTCACAAGGTCATTAAGAGTAAATCCATTGTTGTTGGCAATATAATTAATACTTGCACTGTTTGCCTCATTCTTTCTTGATATAGCTGCAAATTCTCCAAGCATATTCTCGTCACCCTTTAACAGGCGGCGCACAATATTCTGGAAATCATTATTATAATTAGCCATATGCTTCTTCGTTCCGGTTTTGCCATTCCAGTATACAGTTATAATCTTGGTATCCGCTAAAAGTGCATCCTGTGAAAGTGCCTTAAGCGCTGACTCATCACAGTACACATGAACTCCGTCAATGTGATATTCAGTAACCCAGTATCTTACACACTGCAGGATAAAGCCTGTACTTTCGTCAGTAAAAAACATTTCCATAACGACTTCAATGCCATTTCTGTGCAGTTCTTTAACCATATTCTTAAATTCAACTGTATAATCCCTAAACACCCCCGGATGCTTTGAAGCAATTGAAGAATACGATGCCTTTGGTGCGAAATAAAATCCTCCGACATATCCCCAGTAATTAATTTTCCGCGTATTCTTATCCACACTGTAATGTGTTCCAGCTCCGTATTTTGACATTATAGTATCAGTCAACTGTGGAAAACGGCCTATTTCATCAAATTCATATGCAGGCTGTAACTCAATAGTTGTGATTCCAAGTTCCTTAAGATATGGAATCTTGTTAATTATTCCTGAAAATGTTCCTTTATCTTTAACCTTAGATGTTCTGCTTTTAGTAAAACCTCTTACATTCATCTTATAGAATATACAGTCGCTGTAATCATAATTAAGCGGCCTGTCATCTTCCCAGTCATAATCTGCCACATCAATCGCAGCCAGATACACATCTTCCTCGTCCGTCTGTCCAAATCTTCCGCAATCCGTTATCGCCTTTGCATATGGATCAAGATACATTAAGCCATCTATCTCATAGCAATAGAAACTTTTGTCCAGCTTCCTGTCACATACATATACTGAAAATATGTTGCCACATTTCATTGATGAATCCAGTTCAATGCGTTCTTTAAGTTTCATATGGACATCAAAAATCAGCAGAGCTGCATTATCACATTCTGCCTCGTATGTAAAATTATATCCGTCCTTATATCTGCTGCATCCCATAAGCATGGGATTTCCTTTACTAATAAGCATATTAATCTCCACTCTATTTTTTATACAAGCCCCTCATAGTATTCTTATCCAGCTTATAGAATCTCATTATAAATATTGTCACAATCCAGCCTATTATCGGAATTATGCAATAGAAAAATATTGTCAGAAACTTAAGCTGTGGTGTCAGTTGGTCCTCCACCTGCGGAAAAACTTTAGAATACCCTGCTATCGCAAGTGCTATTCCTACAAATCCTGTTCCAAGTGCTGAAAATGATTTGTCAATAAATGAAAACAGTGCTCCCATTATTCCCGGCACAAAATGTCCGCTCAGTGTATATTCGTAATCAGTACAATCGGCAATCATAGGAACAACTATATTATTAGATATTGATTTTACTCCGTTAAGCAGCGTAAACACTAACAAAAACGCTACCGTTATAAAGTTAATATGTCTTAATGATACATTTGTAAGGTCTGAAAATATCATCATAAACATAAGTATCGTCTGAAAAATAATTGCAAGATATGTCGACCTTACTAATGTCTTCTTCTGTCCGCATCGCTTGGCATGCTCTATCCCAAGATATATTATTCCCAAGTTGGGAATACCAACAATTATTCCAATTATACCAGCAAGCGGATAATTCTGCATCAGTATTCCATAAAGCATTACAAGAACTGTTGAATTACCATATACCATCTGTGCGAATTTGTTAGATGCCGCCGCAATAACAAGCATTCTGATTGGCTTATTATGTTTAATTATAGCCACATAATCCCTGAAATGTATCTGCTGCTTCTTATCCTCATCAAGCTTGAAGTACTTTACATTATCCTTACTCCATATTCCCACAACAGCCAGTGCTGAGCATATTCCGGCTACAATAACCACTGTTATTACGAACTCTGAGAAAAGTGCCTGTGACTGGAATGTCTTGTATTTCTCAATCAGATACACTGACACATAGAAAGCAACCAGACCATGTGCGAACATTATAAATGTTGAGTCAAAAAAAGTTATCATTGGCCTCTGCTTCATGTCATTAGTAATTACCGATTGTCCAGACTTTACAACTGCTGTCTGAAATGTGTATCCTATTATATATACTGAATATACAATTATAAAATACAATGGTCTTAAAATAACTGGAACAAGGCTTGTAGTAAAGAACAGTACAAGACTGCTGATTGCCATTAGTAAGTATCCTATAACAATATAAGGCCTGAATTTACCATATTTTCCATTAGTCTTATCTATAAAATACCCTATTACCGGATCTGTTACCCCATCAAATATTCTCATTCCCGTAAGAATAACTGAAATAAGCACAACTGAAAGACCTGCTATTCCATTAGCATAATATGAGACATATCCCATCATCGCAAGAAACAGATTAGTTGATGTATTATTAAGAGAAAACAAGCCAATCTGCCATATTCTGGCTCTGTTCTGCTCTATATGCCCATGCTTATTCTCCATATATTAATCCTGCCAATACATTTGTAATAATCTCTGTTACGATTATATAATCATATGCCCTCATAGTCAAATTCAGGTATGAAGCTTTCCTCAGCAACATCACCTTCCTGAATAAATCCATTATTAATCCCACAGTCTATTGCATAATCTACCACAGAATTATATTCTTTTCTTGTCACTTTACGCGACAGGAGTGGATGTTTTTTTAGTCTGTCAAATGGCGTGTACTGGCTCATTATGCTTATGTATATATCATCTCCATATGTATCAATAAGATACTTTATAACCGCTTTGGAATCCTTAGTTGTTCCCGGAAGTACAAGATGTCTTACAATTACGCCTTTTTTCATAATCCCGGCTTCAACTCTTCCGCTCTTCACGAGTTCATCATCTTCTATGAAGAATTCCGGCTTTCGAGTCTGTCTGACCATCTCTTGTATTGCAGCTTTAGCCACATCAGCATAATCTGGTGCTTTCGAGTACTCTGCCGAAAGCCTGCTGTCTATGTATTTCATGTCTGGAAGATACACATCCACAAGCCCGTCAAGCATATTAAGCGTGCTGACATTCTCGTATGCACTTGAATTGTACACAACTGGTATGACAAGCCCCTTATTCTTTGCCTTGACAAGTGCCTCTGCTACTTGTGGCACGAAATGTGTTGCAGTTACAAGGTTAATATTGTTGGCACATTTGTCCTGAAGTTCAAGAAAAATGTCTGAAAGCCTCTCCACTGTTATCTTCTTTCCAACCTGTGCCGCAGCAATCTCAGAATTCTGACAGAATATGCACCTTAATGTACACCCTGAAAAGAACACTGCCCCACTTCCATGTTCACCTGATATGCATGGCTCTTCCCACATATGTAGAGCGGCTCTTGCCGCATATATATCATTAGTCATTCCGCAAAAGCCTTTGTTAACACTCCTGTCAACATTGCAGGCTCTTGGGCATATATTACATTTCATAATTTCCCCTTATTGCGTTATTGTTCATCAATCAATGAATCCAGCTTTGCAAGTGCATCGCTGATTCCTCCTACTTCACATATTAAACCTTCTTCAACAGCCTGTCTACCCACCAGCACTGTTCCTAAGTCTTTAGAGAGTTGTGTGGTGTCAACCATCATTTCCTCTACTCTTTCTTTGCTTACACTGCTGTGAGCCGCAATAAATGATGTTATCCTGTCAGATATCCGTTCAAAATAATCATATGTCTGCTGAACTCCGATAAGTGTTCCGTTCATCCTCACAGGATGTATTATCATGGTAGCTGTAGGCACAATAAATGAATAATCTGTACTCACAGCAAGCGGCACACCTATACTATGTGAATCGCCTATGATTAGTGAAACTGTTGGCTTTTTCATTGAAGCAATCATCTCTGCCAGTGCCAGTCCTGCACTGACATCCCCACCAACTGTATTCATAATAAAAAGTACACCTTTAATATCTTTATCCATCTCAATCTCCGCCAGCTTAGGCAGCATATGTTCATACTTGGTTGCTTTGCTTGTTGCAGGAAGATTATCATGTCCTTCTATCTCTCCAATAATTGTTATCACCTGAAGAGCATTTTTCGTGACAGCACCATCTTTGTAGTCATCTGCGGTATTCCCGTTGTTGGATTTCTCGTTGTCTGATATCTCATTGTCTGGTTTCTTGTTGTCTGGTTTCTTGTTGTCCGATTCATCATTACCTATTGTGTTCATGGCTGCCTCCTTCTTTGTTGCTAGTTATCTGTTCTTAATCTATAATTGTCCGTATAGAGAATTATTATTCATTTTATTACTTTCGGACTATATCATGCTTTACTACAGCCTTTTCCAGAACTTCAAATTCCAAATCTGTGGGGTATATTCACAAAATAACGACTTTACAAAAAAAGAATTAATATATATAATAATTGATGTTCGTCGCCACAATATCGGCAGACAGACATGCCACCTTGGCTCAGTCGGTAGAGCGTTTCACTCGTAATGAAAAGGTCGCCGGTTCGATTCCGGCAGGTGGCTTTGTAACTAATGGACTTTATGAATGCTGTTATGCATCATAAAGTCCATTTTTGCACGCATACATTCCTATTTTGGACTTCATCCGTGCCTTACTCCACTTCAACGTCCAATCTGCCACTCTTTGACTTCCTTTTTGGACTTCTTCCGTGCCTTCCTCCGCTTCAACGTCCAATCCGCCACGCTTCAGTTTCACGCTACACTGTGCATCACCTTCCCTCCGCACTCTCCATCATCTTTCGAATATTCTATATTAGAACATTAAAAGAAAGGGGAATGTGAATGAAGAAAATTATCAAAATATATATTGCAATTATTGCTTCTTTATGCCTGTTCATGTCATTTCCGGCAGATATATATGCTGTGGTAATAGATGTGAGCAGTTACAACGGTTTTATTCAGTGGGATAATATGAAAAACTATATTGAAGGCGCAATTATCCGTATCGGATATGGCAGCGATATCCAGTCACAGGACGACACTGCTGCCATCAGAAATATGGATGAATGTGAACGGCTTGGAATTCCTTACGGCGTCTATCTGTACAGTTATGCTTTGGATTATTATGACGCAGCAAGCGAAACTGCCCACGCCTTAAGACTTCTTCAAGGCAGAACGCCTCAGCTTGGTGTGTGGTTTGATATGGAAGATGCTGACGGATATAAAGCAAGAAATGGTCTTGATGTCTACTCCGAAGGAGAACTGCTATCTGATTTCTGCGAAATGTTTGTTAATGCCATGCGTGTCAGCGGATATAAAACCGGTGTCTATGCCAATTACAACTATTTTACCAATGTGCTTGACCTTGACAGACTGAAATCAATCCCAGAGATGAATATCTGGCTTGCGCACTGGGGAATTGATTCTCCAAGCCTTGACTGTACCATGTGGCAGTTTGGTGCAGTAGAAATCGAAGATGAAGAATATGATGGCAATATATATTACTCAGATTATTCTGTTAAAAAAGATGATAATACTGGTGAAACTATGCGTATCGATGATAGTTCATCCAATAATATAAATGTTTACTATCAGACAAAGCTTTCAACAGGCCGCTGGCTTCCCATAGTTAAGGATAATGATGACTACGCCGGAATATCCGGTCAGAGCATTACCGGTCTTGCAGTCACAACAGATACCGGCTATATAAAATACAGAGTCCATGTAAATAGTGGCTGGCTTGGTTTCATAGACAGCCGCAACACTGATATTAATGATTACTATAATGGATATGCTGGCAATGACACACCTGTTGATGCAGTTGAGATATATTATTACACCCCTGATGATATTATTAATTCATCAGGTTATCATTATGCATTCTACAGGGTAAGCCCTGTAAACAGAGACTATTACAGTTTACAGAAAGATAACTCCACCGATAACGGAATGGACGGATATGCAGGAATATTCGGACATTTTATAGACAGGATACAGATTGATATACGATAACTATTGATATATAAATATTAACACAGACCAATGTCAAAACCGTCAGCCTGAACCTGATATCCAGACTGACGGTTTATATTAATTCCATGTTTCTCTTATAAATCTCTCTTTAATCTCTTTTTCAAGCCTTACAACGTCAGCTTCGCTTGCCTTTCCATTATCCTCCTTTTTATATGGAACATAACCGCCTGCCATATTATCATGACCACCACCGGTTCCTATTCCTTTAAGTGCATTAACTGTCATTACCCCTGACAGATATTTACCTGCACTTCTTATTGACATCTTAATTCCATCCTTCTTAGGAGAATATACTACTGACAGATTAATTCCATCCAGAGTCAGAGTAAAATCACATATTGCCGCTATAAGCGATTCCTTGCACTCATAACCTGCACATGCAAAGCATACATCTTCTCTTATATCTATCGTACTGAGTGCGTCCTTATATGCCTTAATATCATCAAAATGCAGTACACTGCTGTCAAGGTCTGCAAGAATTGTCCTGTCAGTGTTCATAAACAACTTATAAAACATATCCAGATCAAGCTGTGAAACGCCTCTGCGCATATCAGCTGTGTCCATCTTAATCCCGTACAATAAAGCTGTTGCAACATTCTTTGACATCTCAATATTATTATCAAAATAATATGACGCAATAATCGAAGCGCATGCACCAACCTCTGGTCTTATATCTGAGAATCTATAATCAACATGTTCATATACAGGATGATGATCTATGCATATAATCTCATGGCCATTCATATCTATAATGTTAGAATTACCTTTCTGGGCATCAACAAGAATTATCTCATCTTCTTTACTGAATTTATCTGCACTCATATATTCTTTAACTGCAATATCAAGCAGTCTTACCATCTTGGCTGTTACTGTTTTATCAATACTTCCCTTATAACAAATCTCTGCGTCTACCCCTTTTGCTTTAAGCAGTTCAAACAATCCATATGCACATGCCATTGCATCAGGATCCGGGAAATTATGTGTCTGTATAAACACTCTTTTTGTGCTTATATTAGCTATTATCTCTTCTAAGCAGTTCATAATGTACCCCTCATATGCCCTTAGTGTTATTATTATATTCTTTATATGCGTCTAATTCAATCTTCATAATCACTTTTTTCAATAATTTTCATAAATTATATTAACCATAGTATGGGAGCAATCTATTGGAATCAATTCTATCTCTGGATCACATATATTATTCTTATCACGATAAAAATGGAGAGACTCCGGTAATCAATGATCTTTCTTTTGAAATAGAACCCGGAAGTTTCACCTCGATTGTCGGTCCATCCGGTTGTGGTAAATCCACACTGCTCTCTCTGCTATGCGATCTTATAAAGCCTGAAGCTGGAACCATATATATAAGACCGCCAGAGAACAATCCGGACTCCCGGATGGGATATATGCTGCAGAAGGATAATCTGTTTGAATGGCGCAGTATCTATAAAAATGTTATGTTAGGTCTTGAAATAAATAACAAAAAAACGCCTGAAAACATTGCATATGTTAATCATCTCTTAGAGCAATATGAGCTTGCAGAATTCAAATCAGCGAGGCCATCCCAGCTATCCGGAGGTATGAGACAGCGTGCAGCACTTATCCGCACACTTGCTCTGAAACCGGATATTTTACTTTTAGACGAACCATTTTCTGCCCTTGATTATCAGACAAGACTCGAAGTAAGGGAAGATATATGTAATATATTAAGGAGTGAGAAGAAAACCGTAATATTAGTAACACACGATATATCCGAAGCAATTGCAATGACCGACCGTGTATTAATACTCACGAGCCGTCCTGCAAAGCTTCTGAAAACTATCAATATAGAATCAAGAGATACTCTTTCTTCCCAGAAATATTTTGATGAAATAAGGGAGGTGTTAAAATGAATATTAGTCCTTTACAGAAAAAATTCATAATAAAGCAACGTTTGTATACTATATCAGTAACACTCTCCCGCCTGATATTATTCTTAGGATTCGTCGGTCTGTGGGAATTCTCTGCTGACAAAGGTATTATCAACGCATTTATATTCAGTTCACCGGTAAGGCTGTATCAGACATTTATAGACCTCGCCAAAGACGGAGTAATATTCATGCATATATGGGTAACTCTCTATGAAACCATAGTCGCATTTGCAATAATTACAGTTGTCGGGATTATATTTGCAATATTGTTATGGTGCTTCAAAGGACTGTCAGACTGTCTTGAACCTTTTATGGTAGTATTAAACAGTCTTCCTAAGTCAGCTCTTGCACCTATGCTCATTGTATGGCTTGGCACTAATACCAAAGCAATTATCATAACCGCTGTATCCGTAGCCATATTTGGCATGATAATTAATCTGTACACAGGTTTTCTCGGAATTGACAAAGAAAAAATTACTCTGATACGGACTCTTGGCGGTAACAAATGGCATATTCTGTGTAAGCTTATCATCCCCGGTTCCAAGAAAATTATTATAAGTAACATGAAAGTCAATATCGGTCTGTGTCTTGTAGGTGTAATTATAGGTGAATTCTTAGCTGCTAAAAAAGGTCTTGGTTATCTCATAATATACGGAAGCCAGGTATTCAAGATGAGTTATGTAGTTCTCGGAATTGTTATTCTCTGTATTATATCAACAATTCTCTTTGCTATAATAAATATAATTCAAAAGCTATTTCTAAAAGACTGATTATATATTATAATCAATATACATTTTGCAAAACAAGGAGGCTAAAATCCTCTGCTCCTGCATGGGCAGTCGCATTTTGCTTCGCAAAACAAGGAGGATTTATGCTTTCTCTTACAATTAAGGATTTAAAGCAATTTATGAATAAACTTCTGATAAGCGATACATTTGATGGTATGTGTCTTTCAGAAGCCTATATATGCACTGGCTGCAGTTATACAATAGATGGAAAGCTCAACACCCACTTTTACCATGAAGATGAGCTTAATTCCATGCCTTCTGCAAGATATACATCATGGAAAAACATTAAGCCTTTCGCATTCAGCATAATTAAGGGCAGGAAAGTTCCTGAACTTTTAAAGATAACATTTGTACTGCCTGAAGCAGTTGTTGCAAAGCTGATACTTGATACTGACCTTAACTTTGACCCCGGCTGTGTCAACGGGTTATTTCTTAATGTACGCTATCAGGATGGTTCAGTAACCATGACAACAGCATCTTCGCTTAGTACATTTACACTTGACCGCTCCCTTGATGAAGCATTTGAAAAATATATTCTCAACTTCTTATCTGATGCTGATATTTCATATGAAGAATAATTTAGAATTATTTAATAAATCCCGCAAAACCGCCTGTTTACATGCACAGACGGTTTTTTGTTAGCACTCTTTACCTTTGAGTGCTAGTTTTTGCTTGACTTCTGTTTATTCGTGTATTAAATTAACACTTAGTTTAATACTATATAGATTGGAGAGTGAAATATTATGTCAAAAGAACATGGTAATTTATCTATTAACAGTCAGAATATTTTCCCTATAATCAAGAAATGGATGTATTCTGACCATGATATCTTCTATAGAGAGTTAGTTTCTAATGCATGCGATGCTATCACTAAACTCAAGAAGCTTTCAATGATTGGAGAATATGAAGCTCCAGACGATATTGATTATAAAGTTGAGATTAAGCTTTCTGCTAACGATAAGACAATCAAGATCATTGATAACGGTATCGGTATGACTAAAGAAGAAGTTGATGAGTATATCAACCAGATTGCTTTCTCTGGTGCTGAAGCATTCCTTGAGAAATACAAGGATAAGGCTAATGACGACCAGATTATCGGACATTTTGGTTTAGGTTTCTACTCAGCATTTATGGTTGCTGACCAGGTTACTATTGATACTCTTTCATTTAAGGACGGAGCAGAATCAGTTCACTGGTCATGTGAAGGAGGAACTGAATATGATATAAGTGAGGGAACCAAAACAAATCCTGGTACTGAGATTACTCTTTACCTCAATGAGGACAGCTATGAATTTGCCAACGAATATAAGGCTAAAGAAGTTCTTGATAAATACTGCTCTTTCATGCCGGTTCCAATCTTTGTAACTAACGAAGATGCGGGTGAACAGACTGAGGAGATTCCTGAGGAAGAAGTTACAGAAAAAGATACAGTTCTTGATACATTTATAAAGGACGCTGTTACAGAAGAAGTTGAGAAAGAAGATGGAACTAAGGAAACTGTTGAGAAAGTTCCAGCCAAAAAGATGGCTAAGATTGTAAAAAGACCAGTTGCAATCAACGATATCCATCCACTCTGGACAAAGCATCCTAATGAATGTTCAGATGAAGATTACAAGGAATTCTACCGCAAGGTATTCCACGATTATAAAGAACCATTATTCTGGATTCACCTTAACATGGATTATCCATTCAATCTTAAGGGTATTCTCTACTTCCCTAAGATTAATACAGAGTATGAATCTATTGAAGGTACTATAAAGCTTTATAACAATCAGGTATTCGTAGCAGATAACATCAAAGAAGTTATTCCAGAGTTCTTACTACTTCTTAAAGGTGTTATTGACTGCCCAGACCTTCCACTTAATGTATCACGTTCAGCACTTCAGAACGATGGATTTGTTAAGAAGATATCTGATTACATCACTAAAAAGGTTGCCGACAAGCTTTCAGGAATGTGTAAAACAGATAAAGAAAACTATGAAAAATACTGGGATGACATCAACCCTTTTATTAAATTCGGTTGCTTAAAGGATGAAAAATTTGCTGAGAAGATGAATGATTACATCATATTCAAGAACCTTGACGGCAAATATTTAACACTTAAGGAATGTCTCGAAGAGAATAAAGAGAAACATGAAAACACAGTATTCTATGTAACAGATGAAGTTGAACAGAGTCAGTATATTAACATGTTTAAGAACGAAGGAATTGATGCTGTAATTCTTACTCATAACATTGACCAGCCATTCATCACTAACATGGAATCTAAGAATGAGAATCTCAAGTTCAAGCGTATCGATGCAGATCTTTCAGACAGCTTTAAGGAAGAGACTTCTAAAGACGAGTTGAAGGACATGACTGAAAAGCTCTCTAAGACTTTCAAGGATGCTCTTGGCAAAGAGAATTTAACTGTTAATGTTGAGAAATTAAAGGATGCATCTATATCTTCAATGATTACTCTTTCAGAAGAAAGCAGACGTATGCAGGATATGATGAAGATGTATGGTATGGCAGGCATGGATCCTAATATGTTTGGTGCCGAAGGTCAGACTCTTGTACTTAATGCTAACAATGACCTTGTTAAATATGTTGCAGAACATACAGACGGCGAAAATACTAAGATTATATGCGAACAGCTCTATGACCTTGCTATGCTTAGTCATGCACCACTCTCTCCTGAACAGATGACTGGATTTATTGCAAGAAGCAATAAAATCATGGAATTACTTGCAAAATAACGCCATTTAAACTATCATTGTCTTATATAACAATAAGGAAATATATAACATGACTAATTTTAACTATGACAATTATGACGATGATACTAAAGCAAAATACGATGATGGAATAGAATTCTTAGATGATATTGACGATGATTTCTCTTATGATGACACAGATTATGATGACTATGATATCCCACGATACAGTGACGAGTCACCTGCCCCTGCACGCAAGGACCATAAAGAAAGTATTGGACAGGAAATATTAAGCTATATTAAGATTCTTGCTGTTGCCATCATAGTTGCATTTCTATTCACAAGATTTATTATAGTTAATGCACAGGTTCCTTCTGGTTCAATGGAGAACACTATTCTTACAGGCGACAGACTTATTGGTTTCCGTCTGGCATATCTGTTTCACGAACCTGAACGTGGTGATATTGTAATATTTAAGTATCCTGACGATGAATCTCAGAACTTTGTTAAAAGAGTTATTGGAATTCCTGGAGATGTTATTAATATCAGGAATGGTTACGTTTATGTTAATGGAGAGATGCTTGAAGAGAATTATATCCGTGAGCCAATGAACAGTGATGGGGAAGACCTGACATATGTTGTACCTTCCGGTTCGTATTTTATGTTAGGCGATAATCGTAATAATTCCAAAGATTCCAGATACTGGACTAATACATTCGTATCTAAAGATAAGATAATTGCTAAAGTTTCTTTTAGATACTTCAATGTCAGGACGAAAAGGTTTTCTTTTTCTTTTATTAAATAATCCCCTGCATAATAGATAATATTCAGGGAACAATAATATGGCCGCTATGTTAATTGCAACATGGCGGTCATAATTGTTTTTTGAAAGGAGAAATATTATGGGTAATCTTAACTGTAATGCTGCATCTTGCATGCATAACTGTGACAACCAGTGCTGTCTTAATTCAATCTGTGTAGAAGGAAGCTCTGCATGCCAATGTGGTGAAACATGCTGCAGTGACTATGAACATCAGAAACCAGGTGCAACTAATATGTGCCATCGTCCTAAAGATTCTTTATCCATCTCATGTGAGGCAACCAACTGCATATATAACACTAATAAAAAATGTGATGCTGACCATGTAGACATATCAGGTATAAAAGCTGTAACAGAGGACGATACAGTCTGTACAACATTCCAGGCAAGGGGATAAGTCCTACTCGCGCAAAAAGGGCTGTCATGCATATGCATGACAGCCCTTAATAATACATAATAATTATGCTCTTGATGTATACTCACCTGTACGAGTATCAATCTTAATCTTATCGCCCTGGTTAACGAATAATGGAACCATAATCTTAGCTCCTGTCTCTACGATAGCTGGCTTAGTAGCACCTGTTGCTGTGTTACCCTTGATACCAGGCTCTGTATCTGTTACTTCAAGCTCAACTGAAATAGGTGGCTCAATAGCAAATACATTACCATCATGTGAACAAAGCTTAACCATCTCATTCTCTTTAACGAACTTAAGAGAATCACCAACCTGATCAGCACTTAATGCAATCTGATCATATGTCTCTGTGTTCATGAAGTTATAAAGATCTCCATCAGCGTATAAATACTGATATTCTGATCTGTCGATGTGTGCAAGATCAAACTTCTCAGTTGGTCTGAAAGAATTCTCTATAACACCACCAGAAATAATATTCTTTAACTTAGCTCTAACGAAAGGTGATCCCTTACCAGGCTTAACATGCTGGAATTCGATTACCTGCCAAATTCCGTTCTCATACTGAATTGTAATACCGTTCTTAAAACTACCTGCATCTACCATTCTTTGGTATACCTCCTAAATAATCAAATGACTTCTAATATTGTATAATAAATATAAACATTTGGCAACTACTTTTTCATTGCAAGGTCAACAACTGCTTCCATTGCATATAAATATCCCTTAAGTCCAAGCCCTACAACCTGTCCGTTACATACAGGAACTGTCACAGAGGTATGTCTGAACTCCTCTCTTGTATGTACGTTGGATATATGAACCTCAATCTTAGGAATAGCTGCAACAGATGCAAGTGCATCTCTTACTGCATAGCTGTAATGTGTGAATGCTCCGGGATTGATAACAATTCCATCAACATCATTGTAGTATGCCTCCTGAATCTTATCAATTATAGCACCTTCATGATTGCTCTGGAATACTTCCACATCAACTCCAAGCTCTTCTGCCTTCTTCTCAATCATTGAAACAAGAGCTTCATAATTCTGTTCGCCATAGATGCCTTTCTCTCTTATTCCAAGAAAATTAATGTTAGGTCCGTTCATTACTAGTATCTTCATATCAATCCTCCATTATTCCCATATTAATAGCTGTCACAACATCTGTATACATATCTTCAAATCTTCTGTCATCAGTCTTAACAATAATATCAGCAGCCTCTTTATAAAGAGCCTCCCTTGCAGCCATAAGGCTTTCAATCTTCTCTCTTAGGTTGCCTCCTGCAAGAAGCGGTCTGCTTGTATCCTTAGACAGACGCTTTACCAGTTCATCAACAGATGCTTCCAGATATACAACAATTCCAAGTTCCTTAAGAAGACTTCTGTTAACCGCTCTTACCGGCAGTCCTCCACCAACAGATATAACACAGTTATCACAGACCTGTGCAAGCTCTTTAATAGCCTGTGTCTCCATATCCCTGAATGTCTCTTCACCGGAATCCCTGAATATATCCTTAATAAGCTTGTTGTACTTATTCTCTATATACTCGTCAGTATCAAGGAATTCCATATTGTGGTTCCTGGTAATCCATTTTCCAAATGTTGTCTTGCCACTTCCCATAAATCCAATGAGAATAATATTATTATGTCCGTTATTCATCAATTCCAAGCTCCTTCTGAAGACATTTATACACCTCATCAGCCTCTTCCTTAGTAATCTTACAGTCATTCCAGAGCTCGTAAGCACTTACACCCTGATACAGAAGCATCTTAAGACCATTATAAGCATTCTTTCCCTGTGCCTTGATAAGCTTCATAAACTTAGTATTGGCCGGATTATATATAATATCAACACCAACTGCTGCCTTTTTGTAAAATGCTTCATCATCAATAACAACAGCTTCGTCATTCGGATGAAGTCCAACACTTGTTGTCTGGATAACAACATAATCTTCTCCCGGAATATCAGCATAATCAGCAATATTCATAGGAATAACCTTATCATTGTTAAAATGTGCATTAACAGCCTGTGCAATCGCCTCAGCCTTATCAACTGTTCTGTTCAGCAGATACACACACTGTGCATTCTTACTTGAACATAAGAATGTTATGGCTCTTGCTGCTCCTCCTGCTCCAAGAATAATAACCTTGGAATTCTCAAGTTCAATGCCTTCATCTTCAAGCTCCCTTGCAAGGCCAAGAATATCCGTGTTGTATCCTTTGAATCCTCCTTCAACCCTTACAAGCGTATTAACAGCTCCTATAGCCCTGGCAAGCGGATCAATATCAACAAGAGTATCAATAACCTCTGACTTGTGTGGAACTGTAACATTAAGTCCAAGAATATTAAGGCTGTATGCACCTTTAACAGCTGTCTTCACATCACCCTTCTCAACTTTAAATGTGGTATATACCATATCTTTTCCTGTTAACTGTGCAAGATTATTGTGAATTGTCGGTGACACAGAATGCCCTACCGGATTACCAATAAGTCCGCATACTCTGGTTGTTCCTTTTATGTCCATAACTTAAGCTCCTTTAAACAATTACTGATTTCTTCTTTTATAAAAAAATAATACAATCCATTCCAGTCTTCTCTTAAGAATAATCTGAATCTCTTCATGCTTATCAATAGGCTTCACAAGAATAGACATAATACCTGCTTTGTTAGCTCCCCATACATCTGTAAAAAGCTGGTCACCAACAAAAAATGTGTTGCCTTTATCAGTACCCATAATCTCCATAGCCTTAATATAATTAACAGGTGATGGCTTTCCTGCCTTGCTTACATATCTTGAACCACAGGCGTCTGCAAGCGGCTTGACCCTGTACTCCTTATTATTAGATATGATACATGTCTCAAAGCCAATAGTCCTTAATCTGTCAAACAAATCACTGCAACGCTTTGTAACAGGTGCTCCATGCTCAACAAGTGTGTTATCAATATCAAACACAATCCCTCTGTAGCCCTTGTCATAAAGTCCCTGATAATCAATGTCATAAGCTGAATCAATATATATATCAGGATAGAATCTCTTAAACATAACTTAAATGCTGCCTTTCTTTAATCTGCTTCTGATATATTACTTAAGAATCTTCTTAATCTCTTCCATAAATGAATCAACATCCTTAAACTCTCTGTACACAGAAGCAAATCTTACATAAGCAACCTCATCAACGTTCTTGAGCTTGCTCATAACGATTTCACCGATAGTCTTGGTAGAAATCTCTTTCTCGCCGATATTAAATATCTGTGTCTCTATCTCATCAACCATATTGTTAATCTGTGAGATAGAAACAGGTCTTTTATGGCATGATCTTACTATACCGGCTGTTATCTTCTCTCTGTCATAAGGTTCTCTGTTATTATCTTTCTTAATAACAATAAGTGGCATAGACTCAATCTTCTCATATGTAGTAAATCTCTTACCACATTCATCACACTGACGCCTTCTTCTTATTGAGATGTCATCAGTTGGTCTTGAATCAATTACCTTAGTGTTATCTTTACCACAAAACGGACACTTCACGCTATCTACCTCCGAATTAAATATATAAATTAATTATGAATAAGCCCGGCCAAAATGTCAATCCTTTTAATGTTGATAAGCTCAAAATGATAAACCAGAAAACAAATGTATTATTCAAGGAGGGATTATGGCTGGATACAAAGTTGAAATATGCGGAGTCAATACAAGTGACCTTCCTCTTCTTAAACCGGCTCAGTCAAAAGAGCTGCTTTCAAAGATAAAATCAGGAGATACACAGGCAAGAGAAACATTTATAAAAGGGAACTTAAGACTTGTATTAAGCATCGTCCAGCGTTTCAACCAGAGTGGCGAGAATCTTGATGACCTTTTCCAGATAGGCTGCATAGGCATGATAAAAGCAATTGATAACTTTGATATGTCTTTAAATGTGCAATTCTCAACATATGCTGTTCCCATGATAATCGGAGAAATCAAACGTTTTCTGCGTGATAACAGTACAATACGGGTAAGCCGTTCATTGAAAGATACCGCTTACAAGGCAATAACAACCCGTGAAAATCTTATGAAGAAGAATCTGAAAGAGCCTTCAATTACAGAAATAGCTGAAGAAATCGGCATATCCAAAGCAGATATAGTCATTGCTCTTGAAGCCGTGACACCTTCAATTTCACTGTATGAGCCAGTGTTTAACGACGGCGGTGATACACTCTATGTAATAGACCAGGTTAAAGATAAGAAAAACACAGAAGACCGCTGGGTCCGTAATATTGCACTTAAAGAAGCAATCAACCGTCTCTCCCCAAGAGAACGCCAGATAATAACACTTCGTTTCTTTGACTGCCGCACCCAGACAGAGGTTGCCAAAGACTTAGGAATATCACAAGCCCAGGTAAGCCGTCTGGAAAAATGTGCCCTTCGCGATATGAAAAGACACCTTTGTTAATCAGTGCAATATAATAATATAAGCACATAATAAGGTGTTCCTATGCGTCTATGTGAACTTAAAGGAAAAACAGTTATCAATGATACCGACTGCTGCATATTAGGATTCGTTATTGATATTGACTTTGACCCCGCATCCGGATGTATACTTGCAATTATTGTTCCAGGCCCGGCAAGATTATGTGGTTTTCTTGGCAGAGATTATGAATATGTTATTCCATTCAAATGTATCCGCACAATCGGTCCTGATATCATACTTGTAAGTATATGTCCTGATAAGGTTAAGCAAAAATGTATCTGACCAGTATTGAAAAACCATGCCTCATGCTATAAAATAGTAATATATATGTTTTACGGAGGCGGATAATCATGGATAAGAAATATGTAGCTTATGTCGGCAGCTATACACACGAAAGTAGTAAAGGAATCCATATATATGACTGTGATGTAGCTAAAGGAAGAATAACAGAACGTGGAGAGGTTGCAATTGATAATCCTTCTTTCATTACATTTTCACCTGATAAGAACTTCTTATACGCTATATGCGACCAGGGTGTTTCAGCATATGCAATATTAGCTGATGGCAATATTGAACTTATGAACGTAGCATCAATCAACGGAATGCGTGGATGTCATATATGTGTTACAAGTGATAACAGATTCCTTGTAGTATCTGGTTACCACGATGGCAAGATAACAGTTATGCATATCAATGCAGACGGCTCTGTTGGATTTATTGCAGATGAAATATTCCACAAGGGAATCGGCAGTGTTGCCGAAAGAAATTTTCGTCCACATATAAGCTGGAGTGCATTCACACCAGATGAGGAGCTCTTATGTGTATGTGATCCCGGAATCGACCAGATAAAGCTTTATGAATTCAACCATGTAACAGGCAAGTTAAAGTTATATGATATAATCCGTTCACAACAGGAATCTGCACCACGACAGATAGAATTCAGCCGTGACGGAAAGTATGCCTATGTTGTATGTGAGATGAAGAATTATATCAACGTGTACTCATATGATAAGAACTCAGACAGGAACCGTTTCGAACTTGTACAGAATATATTCACTGTAAGACGCGACCACAAGACTAACAGTGCTGCAGCTAATATAATATTTGACAGTACAGGAAAGCATCTGCTCTGCTCTAATGCAGGTGATAACACAGTTACAATATATAACGTTGACACTAAGACAGGAAAGCTTTCAAGTCTCAACTCTCTTCCAATCAGTGGAGATTATCCTAAATACATAAAGCTTTTCCCTGATGATAAGCACATAATGTCTATGAACAACGAAGGTAATTCTATAACAATATTTACTGTAAAGTATGACAGAGGTCTTATCATAATGAATGGTCCAGAGCTTAAGATTTCAAGGCCTAATAACATGATAATTAAAGAACTTAATTAAAAATGTGCATTATGACACATATTAAGAATGGCTGCCGTTTAATAACGACAGCCATTAATTTTTATGAATATTTCTCTTCGCAGTACTTACATCTGTAAACCTGTTTTTCCTCATCAGCAAGTACGAACACCTGCTTTAATCCCTGCTCAATAGATGTGATACATCTTGGATTCTTACATTTGATAATATTAGTAACCTGCTTTGGAAGAGATAGTCTCTTCTTGTCTACTATTTCACCATTCTTAATAATATTGACAGTAATATTATGGTCAACGAATCCTAAAACATCAAGATCAACAAGATCAAGACCACCTTCAATCTTAATAATGTCTTTCTTTCCCATCTTACCACTTCTTGCATTCTTAATAATAGCAACCTGACAGTCAAGCTTATCAAGTCCTAAGTAATTGTATATCATCATGGCCTTTCCTGCTTCAATATGGTCAAGAACAAAGCCTTCATTAAGTTCGCCTACATTTAACATAATTTTTCCTCCTTATGCATCCAGTGAATCAAGTACATGAGCTAATGATGGATTAACCGCTGTATCAAGTCCAAGTAAAGTAAGTATAAGTGCCATTCTTACATATACACCAAACTGAACCTGCTTGAAATAAGCAGCTCTGTCATCATTGTCAACATCAACAGATATTTCATTAACTCTTGGAAGCGGATGAAGAACATACATATCAGGCTTTCCAAGTGCCATCTTATCTTCATCAAGTATATAGAAGTCTTTCATTCTTAAATATTCATCTTCACTGAAGAATCTTTCTCTCTGTACTCTTGTCATATAGAGAATATCAAGTTCTGGCATAGCCTGTTCAAGATTCTCAACTTCTACGAAATCGCAGTTATTAGCCTTAAGCACATCATCCCTGATATAATCAGGAATTCTTAACTCCTTAGGCGATATAAGGACAAACTTTACATTCTTGTATCTAACTAATGAACTTATAAGTGAGTGAACTGTTCTTCCGAACTTAAGGTCACCACATAAACCGATAGTAAAGTTATCGAGTGAACCACGAAGCTCCCTTATTGTCATAAGATCAGTAAGTGTCTGTGTAGGATGCTGATGTCCACCATCACCTGCATTAATAATAGGGATGTGTGAATACTCGGAAGCTACCATCGGAGCACCTTCCTTTGGATGACGCATTGCACATATATCTGCATAACAAGAGATAACTCTTATAGTATCTGCAACACTTTCACCCTTTGACGCTGAGCTTGAAGAAGCCTCAGAAAAGCCTAATACCTGACCTCCAAGATTAATCATGGCAGCCTCGAAGCTTAATCTTGTTCTAGTACTTGGCTCATAGAACAATGTGGCTATCTTCTTACCATCACATACATGACCATACTTTGATGGATCCTTTGAAATATCTCTTGCAAGGTCTAATAATCTTGCCAGTTCATCAACGCTTAAATCAAGCGGACTAAGTAAATGTCTCATAATAGAAAAGCCTCCGTGTGTATATTTGATTAAAATAATTACTCTGTTCTGCTGTATTTCTCTGACTGAACCTTAATAAGTTCTGCATCATTAAAATAATCAATCTTCATAGCAGCCTTGACATCATTAAGAGTGTCCTGTGCAACAGCATAAGCCGCTTCTGTACCTCTCTTAAGGATATTATATACTTCTGGAATATCCTTTTCATATTCATGTCTTCTTGCTCTGATTGGTTCAAGTTCCTTGTTGATAACATTAAGGAGGAACTTCTTAACCTTAACATCTCCAAGACCACCTCTTCTGTAATGATCCTTTAATTCATCAAGATTCTTATAATCAGGAAGGAATTCAGCAAAATCCTCATCACTGCTAAAAGCATCAAGGTAAGTAAATACTGTGTTACCCTCAACCTGTCCAGGATCAGATACCTGAATATGGTTAGGGTCTGTGTACATACGCATAACCTTCTTCTTAACTTCCTCTGGAGTGTCAGATAAGTAGATACAGTTTCCTAATGACTTGCTCATCTTAGCCTTACCATCAGTACCAGGAAGTCTTAAACATGCCTTATTATCTGGAAGAAGAATCTCAGGTTCAACAAGAGCCTCTCCGTATACAGAGTTAAACTTTCTTACAATCTCACGGCACTGCTCAATCATAGGCTCCTGATCTTCTCCTACAGGAACTGTAGTAGCCTTAAATGCAGTAATATCCGCAGCCTGGCTTATTGGGTAACAGAAAAATCCTACCGGAATACTTGCCTCGAAATTACGCATCTGGATCTCAGATTTAACTGTAGGGTTTCTCTGAAGTCTTGAAACTGTAACGAGGTTCATATAATAAAATGTAAGCTCTGTAAGCTGTGGAATCTGTGACTGAATAAATATATTAGACTTAACTGGATCAATACCAACTGAAAGATAATCGAGTGCAACCTCAATAATGTTCTGTCTTACTTTCTCTGGATTATCAGCATTATCTGTTAATGCCTGTGCATCCGCAATCATAATAAAAATCTTCTCGAATTCACCTGAATTCTGTAATTCAACTCTGCGCTTTAAAGATCCAACATAATGACCTAAGTGAAGTCTACCTGTTGGTCTGTCACCTGTTAATATAATCTTAGACATAGACCATCCTTCTTTCATCCCAAAATTGTAAAAATTATATCATACTTTTACGCAAATGGCAAAAAAGTTTAATATAAATTGGCAGAATTACTGCAATTCCTGCAAGGAACGTAAGCCCCTCATTCCAGCACACTGCATCAAAGCCAAAATGTGGTATCAGAAGTACAGCAACAGCTGCCCTTCCAGCCATCTCAGCAAGTCCTGAGAGGATAGAATATTTGCCATAGCCCATACCCTGAACTGAATACCTTGCAGTAAATAAAAGTGCCAGTTCTGCATTAAACACACTTATGTATCTTATAAACTTCACAGTGTAACCGACAACAACTGTATCAGCTGCATTAACGAATATAAGTGCCATATATCTGCCGGTAAAGAAACATACTATCATCGTGATTACAGAATAGATAAGACCAATCTCTAAAGTTCTCTTAAATCCTTCACTGATACGGTCAAATCTCTTAGCTCCGAAATTCTGTCCAACGAATGATGAAAGAGCTGTTCCCAACGCATTTAACGGACACAGAATCAGATTCTTAATCTTATATCCGGATGTAAATCCGGCAATTGCGTCTTCTCCAAGTGCATTTACATAAAATTGCAGAATAATTGCGCCAATTGCAGTAATAGAATATTGCAGTCCCATTGGCATGCACATTTTAATAATGTTCTTCATGTAATACGGATGGAACTTTCTTTCATCTGCATTAACTGGAAATAACAGTTTGTACTTCTTAAAGATATATACAGCACTAAGAACACCTGCAATTCCCTGTGAAAATATAGTAGCAATTGCAGCTCCGGCAACTCCCCACTTCACAACAACAACCAGAAACAAATCAAGAAATATATTAATAACAGTTGATACTGCCATAAATATAGTTGATTTTTTACTGTCGCCAAAGGCCATAAGAAGTCCGAAACAAAAGTTATACAGAACCGTCAACGGAAGTCCTAAGAATATAATAACAAGATACACATGTGCATCCTTAAATATATTTTCAGGTGTCTTTAACCACGTTAAAAAGAGTCCACTCATAGACGCTGTGACTGCTGTCATAATGACAGCAATCGCAAGTGCAAAGTAGACTCCGTTAATAAAATATTTTCTTAAATCAGTATTCTTTCCTGCGCCAAATGCCTGTGAAACAGGAACACTTATTCCTATACATGAACCTATACAGAAATAACATACAATATATGTAAGAGAAGAAGTTGCACCAACTGCTGCCAGTGCCTTAGAGCTTAAGAACTGTCCAACAATTGCTGCATCTGCAATATTATAAAGCTGTTGCAGAAGCTGACCCAAAAGCACCGGTCCTGCAAATGATAATAAAATCCTTGTTATTGGTCCATTAGTCATCTTTGCATTGTCAAGCGTCTCTGTACTGCTCATAAGCTTCTTCGTCTCCTGTAAATAATTAAGCTATATTCCAGACTTCTTATTGTGTCTTATTCTGGCAATAACTCTTGAAATTCCCATAATAATAAGAGTTCCTATAACAGCCCCGCAGCCATCAATAAGCACATCTGTTACTCTTCCACTTCTTCCCGGCACAAAGAGCTGATGAAATTCATCTGTCGCCGCATATAATATTGCTATAAATGCTGATATAGCAACATATCTTATATTAATTACCACTGCTGTAACCACACCTAATACAAGTCCTGCAAGCAGCGCATACTCCATTGCATGTGCGGTCTTTCTTACCGGATAGTCAATTGTCTGTGCCATATGAATCTGCTGTTCCTCACTCATATTATCAAATCCCGGAACAAATATATGACACACAGCCATTCCAGCCTTAATACTCTGGTTTTCTGATTCTTCTCCCGGTCTTGCCGAAAAAGAAAATATAACAACCATCCATGTAACCGCAAATATTGCAAATATAATTCTGCGGATATTATAATCTCCTAATCTATCCATATATGATTAATCTCTGTATCCATGAGGATTATGACTCTGCCAGTTCCATACATCCCTGCACATATCCTCTAATGATTTCTTAGCAGTCCATCCTAATATATCATGTGCCTTAGATGCATCTGCCCATGAGTCTGGAATATCTCCAGGACGTCTGTCTCCAATCTTATAATTAACCTTAACCCCTGTAGCATTCTGGAATGCATTAACGATTTCAAGAACACTGTATGGAGTTCCTGTTCCAAGATTAAATATCTCAACACCCTTGTGAGTATCTGCATATTCAACAGCCTTAAGATGACCACATGCAAGGTCAACAACATGGATGTAGTCTCTTCTACATGTTCCATCAGGAGTTGGATAATCTCCCCCGAATATAGTAAGCTGCTCTCTTACACCTGCAGCAACCTGTGATACATATGGCATAAGATTGTTAGGAATTCCCTGTGGATCTTCACCAATCTTTCCAGATTCATGTGCTCCGATAGGATTGAAATATCTGAGTAATATAACCGTAAGCTCAGGATCAGCCTGTGCACAGTCTGTAAGAATCTGCTCCATCATTGACTTAGTCCATCCGTATGGATTAGTACAGTCACCCTTATGCATTGTCTCATTATATGGTGGCTTCTGGTCTCCATATACAGTTGCTGAAGATGAGAATACAATCTTAGTAACTCCTGCTTCCTTCATACACTCAATAAGAGTAAGTGTTGTATCAATATTATTGCGGTAATACTTAGCTGGCAATCTTGTTGACTCACCTACAGCCTTAAGTCCTGCAAAATGTATAACGCAGTCTATATGATTTTCTGCAAAAATCTTCTGCATAGCTTCTTTATCTTTAACATCTGCTTCATAAGAAACTACCTTCTTGCCAGTAATCTCTTCAACTCTCTTTATCGATTCCGGACAACTGTTACTATAATCATCAACAATAACAACTTCATGTCCTGCATTAAGTAATTCAACTGCTGTATGTGAGCCAATATATCCTGCTCCACCTGCTAATAAAACAACCATTACATCCTCCTTGGTCTGAATACATAATCGAATTTCATTCCAAATACTACCACAGTATTAGTCATATATCAACCATTATCAATCTTTTCTGCCGATAAACGACTCATATAATCTGTAGTCACTATTCACAATCAGTTCATCTGGAAATGCTGTATCTTCAATAACTTTATATGCCCTGTCAAAATCACATATGCTCTCTTTAATATGTGCATCACTTCCTATAGAAATACTGACGCCTAACTCCTTGCACAGATTAAGCATATGCACATCATTCTCGTAAGTTCCCTGTCTTGGTCCTGACGGATTAAGAGAAGTATTATTAAGTTCAAGAAGCACATGCTTCTCCTTAGCTGCTCTCACAAGACGCTCATAATCTACAGGGTATCTTGAATCATCAGGATGCCCTATAATATTGACATATGGATTGTCCATCGCCTTAATTAAAGCATTGGTATTCTGTTCAATACTTCCCGGCTTGATACATGGAATATGAAGACTTGCTATAACAACATCACAGCCTTTGAGCCCGTATTCCTTAAGATCAATATTACCATCATAATCCATGATATTGACCTCACAGCCCATATATATCTTCACTCCACATTTCTGTCTTGGAATAATTCCCATGTTAGAAAAATATAATATGCCTGCACTTCCCGGCATCTTAGGTGCATGGTCTGTTATTGCAAGATGAGTAACTCCGATGCCTGCTGCATACGCCGCCATCTCATCTATAGTATTATACGCATGTCCGCTTACCAGTGTATGAGTATGTGTATCAATTGAATATTTCATAAATTCATCTTCCTTATATTACTGGTATTATCCATACTGACTAAAATTCAATATCAACTGTACCGTTAGCGTGCTTCATATAATCAAAAAGCTTAGGTGCTGTAAGAAGTGTAAGTGGATCTTTCTCTGTATCATCATCTTCAAATATCTTAACAACCTCATCGATTTCTGAGTTAGAAAGAGAATTAATATACTCTCTCATCTCAACTATTGTCATATTAAATAATTCTTCTTTACTCTTCATAACCTGATGTCTCCTTAATTAACTCTTCTAATCAATTCTTTTTCTAACTTATTACTCGGTGCGTCCTGTATAGATTACCTTACCGGTGTTCCATAACTCTGCTGTTCTTCTTGCAGCCTCAAGTCTTTCATCATCGTTCTTAAACTCAAAAGTTGCTGACTGACATCCACAATCCAGACATGTTACATAATAACCATGGTCCTCTTCTTCAAGTATAGATGGTCCGAAGCATCTCGGACAATCCTGTAAATCAATCATCTCGTAAATCTCCATGTTATACGTCCTCTCTTAATGTTTTATATATTGGAAAATTAATGTGTTTTCTGACAACATGGATGATTATAGCACATTTGAGGGGAAAGGGAAAAGCTACAGATGATTTAATTTGCTTGTTGAGTTTTCATTTTATTAAACCACATATCATGTATCGCATATTTTCTCTATTCTGCAAGCCTAAAGCACAGAACCATCAGCTCATGATGAACTGATGGTTCTGATTATTAAATCCACTTATTCTTATTTGATTTTCTACACTTACTCTTAACTAAAGGTTTTACAATATCAAACCATGTTCCAACAAAAAATAATCCTAACATAAAAAAATATGTCAAACAAAAATAATTTTTATCTACAACAACACTCATATAACTAAATGAAGTCAACAAATATACCAATATTGACATATCAAGAGAAAATTTTTCCAAACACGTCATCCATTGTGTTTTTTTATTTGGTCTTTTTTTCATAAGCGTTTCAACAATTTTTATAACTATTATAGTAATTATTATTGCTAAACAGGCTAATCCTGCAACAACCACTTCAGTCTGCTCTTTCTTCCAATATAGCATTGGCAAAGTAACCAATGATATTACATAATAAATGATAAATATGATATTATTTGCTAATGGAAACACACCTGAATAATATAATGTATTCATTGACTCTTTATTACTTTGTATACTCTCGTCTTTTTTTTGATTTTTATTATTTTCACTATTATTTATTAATTCAATGGCATTTTCATACCTGTATATCTCTTCTATTTTGCCCCTAGATGATAAAAATTTAAAAACTTCTCCTAATATATATATAAACGCACAAATCACACAATATATAAATATTTTGTCCATTCCCCAATAGCTAATTTGAGAATAAACATATGATATACATAATGTATATATCGTCAAAGACAAAAAAATTGTCAATGTATTTTTCAAATAATAGCGCACTAACTTTTTATCTTTTCTATCATATTTAAATTGTTCATCAAAAATAGCAATTGGTAAATAATTATATAATAATATCAAAATTAGCATAATAACGCACAATGAAACTTTTAACAACGTGTATTCTTCTGTCCGAAGTCTTTCCAAACTTATATTTAAATTTATACCTACTGTATATATAAAATATATTACAGATGCCGCAAAAAAGCAAAAACTAATACCATTCAGTTTATCTCCTTTTACCTCTCTTTTGCTCCTTTCCCAATCATATTTTAATAATAACGATATGTATTCTATAATTTGATTTTGACATTTATGTAATTCATTTGTATTATTACAATCCATTTTTTCTATCTTTTTTATTAATTGCCATATATGTGCATCATCCATATAATTATGCGAACAATTACTTCCATACGCATTTATTCGAACCTTTAACTTGACCATACAATTTAACGTTTCTTGATATGAAGCACCTTGTATTTCCTCCATAATACTTCTCATACTTTCACGCCAATTTTTTCTTTCCAATGTTATATGTTCCAATTTACCCTGTTTATCACTTTTAATAAATGCAAATATTGCTGTAATGAATGCTGCTATAACTGATGATCCAAATAATATTTGAATAACTGCCTCTTGTTGCATACTACTTCCTCCCTATATTCAAAGCTTAACATAATTTTGTAATTTCACTAATGTTAACAGAACATCACAATAAGAGAGGTCTCCTCAACCTCTCTACAAATCAAATATTACAATCCCACAATGGGACTTTGTTTTTCAACATGAATTAACCCAAACTTATCCATAGTATATTGCTCCTTACCCTATGTATACTTGAATTAATCCAAACAATTATTTTCACATTCCGACTTAATTGAATTTTATCATACAGAACAATAAATATCAATTATTGTAACTGCACATTTTATGCATTACTGTAAACCTTGTGGTTCTTCCAACAAGAAAGAAATCATTTATGATGACTAATTTTTGTAATTTTCATTAACTAAAAGCTTTATATATTCCGTATCTTTGTGATACTAATTGTTAGCCTACCTTAATTTGCCTTATCTCCAACAGCCTTTCTGTATATGTCAATATCCTACCTCCTATTTTCAAAGCATTTTATCAACACATTCAATATATGTGAAAATGTGAGTAAAAACGCACATTGTAAACCATGTGATTGTCCAGGTCTAATTTCAAAAGAGTATCTTTCGTGAGAGAAAGTATTTTCACTTTTTTTCAAATCATCAATAAACATTTCATATGTATATTCTGATTCATAGTTACTCTTCATAGCACCTATTGTTAAATCTGCTATAACATTTTGTGTTTCTTTTGATAATTTTGTAAATAATTCTTTATATAACTTATGTCCTTCTATCATTTTCCCAAATTCATTTTCATAAATAAGTTTAAGTACAATTTCACACGAAAATGATAAATTAACAAATGCTGGATTTAAACGCCAAACATCTTCATTAGTTGGAGTACCATTTAGAAGTTTGGGAAGTATTGATTGATATAAATCATTTCCTATTTTGTAATATGTGTCTGCTAAAATTACACCTTCAGCATGACTATAAAATCCAGTAAAATATTGATCCTTTTTGGTATTAGAATTTGATTTCATTTAAAACTCCCCCTTAATACACATTTTATGTATTATACACCTCCAGAAGATTCATCAAATCATTAATCTCCTCGGCAATCTGCTTACCATTATCAGTATCCTTTACGAACACCCTCTGCTTTTCTACATAAACAACCTGCGACTCAGATTCAATATCTCTGTTGCTATTAATTGCCATGTTAATGCTCATAAATGGATGATGCTCTTTAATCTTCATTCCATGAGAATTATAGATAAGCGTATATCCGGCTATTCCTGTTGCGTCATGATATCCTTCGCAGAAACCGCCGTCTATAACAATCAGTCTTCCATTAGCTCTGACTGGATGCTGCCCTTCCTTCGTTCTGACAGGAGTATGACCATTGATAATATGTGCATTCTCATTGTAGAGATTAAACTCCCTTAAAATCATCTTGCATATTCTCTCATGTTCGTACTGGTCATAATATGGATTCTTGTCTTCTTTAATTGCATCCTTATAGTCAGCATTTTTCTCCTTGTCAAGGAATGTTCTTTCAAATGTTTTAATACACCTTCCCGTTACCGGCGATAATATATTGCTCCATAAAAACCACATAAAATCCACCGCGTCCGAATCACCAGTTCTTGCCTGTCTCACCATCGACTCGCAATAGTCAAGATACTCACGACCTGTGTACGACTTACCATCCACAACAATTCCGTCAAACACCCCTTGTTCATCAAGTGGCACACAGCCGTGGAATAGAAGATTTCCATTATGAATCTTATAAATGTTTCCTTTGTCATATAGAAAATTAATATGCCTCTCAAGCACCGTGCTGTTGATAAAATCTGCTCTGAATCTTCCCATCAGGAACATTTCTTCCATCGTCAGCTCATAAGGATTATTCATGTCAATTGTTGGGAACTCAGTAGTGTTAAGAAAATATTCTTTATCGCCGATTCTTACAATGCCCTTATCCAGATCCATCTTGTCTAGCAGAAGTCTTCCTTCCATTCTATATTCTGGATGCCTCTTAATAAGCTGCCCCTCTAGCTTGAATAAAATTACAGAAATAGCCTTATATACTGCATCATCAACATTTTTATCTGAATACGTCTTAACTGCAAACTGCAGAAGGAACCTAAGGCTTATTCCATAGCCATTCTCAAGTATTGACATAGTCTTGTATTTAATATTATTTCTGACGACAAGTGCCATGCACACCGGATTGCCGCAAAATGCTCCCATCCACAATATGTCATGATTACCCCACTGTATATCAACACTGTGATGCTCCATCAACAGATCCAATATCTTATCCGCATGCGGTCCTCTGTCATATATATCGCCCAGTATATGAAGATGATCCACAGCCAGTCTCTTAATCAGATCAGTCAGCGCAATAAGGAACTCATCACCATTGTGAAGACTGAGAATTGTTTCCATAATCTGTCTGTGGTAAACACTTCTGTTATCATCCTCATCCTTCTGTGCATGTATAAGCTCATCAATAACATATGCAAAATCCACTGGCATTGCTTTTCGCACCTTGGATCTTGTGTATTTAGACGACAGCAGCTTTGCAATCTGAATCAGCTGACCAAGTACATTTCTGTACCATTCATCAGTCACCTTATTTTCCTCCATAAGAATTGAAAGCTTCTCCCTTGGATAATATATCAGTGTACACAACTCCTGCTGTTCAAATACAGTAAGCTCATCTCCATACAGCATCGCTACCTTCTCTTTAATTACCCCCGAACAATTATTAATTATATGGTAAAATGCATCATATTCTCCATGGAGGTCACTCATAAAATGCTCTGTTCCCTTCGGCAGATTCATAATTGCATTCAGATTAATAAGTTCGCGGTAAACTGACTGCTTTGTGGGATATTTTTCTTTTAAAAGCTTTAGGTATTTATCGTATTCTTTCATGGGGCCTCCTTTTTATCTGGTTCTCATAATATTATTGACAACATATCTGGCAATATAATTTATACATTAACCCCTTTTTCTCACACATAATCACTACCAACCTTTCTGGCATATTTTTATAGTGTCTGACACATTAAAATATCAACATTTATTTGCGATTTAATAAGAATATTATAGGATATTCCTATATAAATCGCAATAAGCATGTATCATTTTGCATATATTATCAAAATATTTTTTATAATGTTTTCAGTAATTCTACTAGTAGTGTTAAAGTCTTATGACATGCGACATCTTGAAATTAAATTTCTCCAAAATAACTAAGTCCGAGACATTGTCCCGGACTTTTCTTTATATCTCATACTCTCTATTCAATTCATAGGTTTGGTAAAATTAACAAAAGGAATATTATATGTTCCATATTTTGATGCTGATGTTACTTGTGCAACAATCGGTCTTAAATATGATAATAATAATGATGGAGCATTCTGATTCAACAATTTTTCAATCATATTGTCATCTAATTCATCATTCCATCTAAAGTTAGCCCCTTCTATAGCTTTTATGTAAAACGGAATATCATCATTCTTTTCTCCTATTTCAACATCTAACTCAACTAATGCTTCATTTCGATTTTCTTCCTTAGCAACTTTAACAGACATATTCATTCTAATCTGTATTTTAGTATCTTTTTCACTATTAAATTTCTTATTAATCCAAAATTCCAAACCCGATAATGCCGGATTGGTAAACTGAAATGCACTTTCCATACTATACTCCTCTATGCTGCATATGATAAATATCCACTATCTTCTGGCTTTCCATAACAATCATTATTATTAACAACCCATGTTAAACCATTATTCTGCTGCTCATTATTATAAAAAACAGTATCAACATTTACGTCAATAGTAACTTCTATATTAAATTTCTTTTCTCCTTTGCCAGTTTTGTCCAAAAAATCCAAATCTAAATTCGCAATATCAGCCACAAAACCATTATCTATATCTGTAATATGAATATTTTTTTCAATAGATGCAAGTATTTGAGAATTTGAATTCAAAAAATCTATTGATGGTCTAAATAAATTATTAGCAAAATTAATTGAATCCTCTCCTGATAATACAATTGTGTCAACAACTTCACTAGCCATATAAACTATCTCCTTTAATTATATTTTACTATCTAAATATTCTTTCAATTGATTCATGTGATTCATACAATCAAAATACATGGCTTCTGTCGTTCCATCCTGTCCCGCAGTATTATTAATCATCTTATTAAAGCCAATTTTACTATACCACCCTATTAAATCCAACTTAGCATCAATTGTTATTACTCTTATTGGCCAAAAAATCGAAAGCTGCCTAACTTTTTCTATTATTGTATGTAAGACTGCTGTTCCTATCCCATTCTTTTGATATTTTTCATCTATAGCTATAAATCTAATATGTACAGCAGACAATTTACCATTATTTATCTCTGTACTATAATCTGATATTTCTTCTGGAAAATCTTCAAGTTTAATTTCCCTAAACATAATTTGATAATAACCTAAAATAATATCTTTATACATTATATTATATGTATAAGCATTTTGAACAATGTGGGGATAATATGATTCTCTTATATAATTATTTATTGATTCGATCCCACAATCAAATATAATATCTTCAACTTTACTATCAACTTCTATAAATTGTAACTTTCCCATATACTCCCTTATCTAAGCAATATATAGAATAAAATAAGTCTATCATCAAACTAAGACTTGGTCAATTCTATTTTAGTGCTTTAAAATTATCCCTTTATAGCATCCAAATAGCCCATCAGCCTTTTCTGCTGCTCTGTGCTTAACTGCTGATAAGACTCCACTAAAACACCTATATCCGTTCCTTTACTTATTACATATGTATCATTAGCACGGCTTCTATTTCCTGTATGTTCAGCCCTAGACAACAAATCATAAGGTGTTACTTCAAGTACCTCACATATAATGAGAATCTTATTACTGACTGGATTAGTTCTCTTCTTTTTCCAGTCACTAATTGAACTTTCTGCTATACCTGTTCTTGTAGAAAACTCTTTCTGACTCATTCCTTTTTCTTTTAGTAATTCAAAAATTCTATCACTGATTGTTTTCATGACTTTGTCCTCATATTCTCAATATATTTATAAGTTAACTTTATTTTGTATAAGTATATCACTAGTATTATACTTTGTAAATACGGATTTATATATTTATAAGAATTTATATGGCATTCAGCACCCCGAAAACATTCTGAACCCTGCACTCGATATTAAAATTCATCATCCAGTCCAGCGAAATGTAGCAATTTCAGTATTATCAATGCAAAATTATATGATAGCCATCTAATATCCAAAAAAGTTCCTGCGAAATATTCACTCTGCTTATATTCAGGAAATCTAAAATACTCTGCATACCCATTTTCTATACATTTATCATATTTTTCACAAAATGTTTCAACATATACCATATATTCATCTTTAATGTTATATTCATCAAAAACTATATGAGCTAACAACTGTAAGTTATGTTTTCTAGCCTCTTTGGTTATCTGTCCATTTTTCTTTACAATCAAATACTTAAATCCATTTTCTATTGCCTGCCTTCCAATATTCAAAGTAACAATTGAATCTGGTAATACATATGTCATTTTGTCAAATGCGTTAACATATTCAAGCCAGTACTCTTTCCATCTTAATATCCTATCTTCTCTTTTCACATTACTTTCTATATCGCTGACAGAGCTTAAAACACTTCTATGATTTAATATATCATCAAATGATACATGTTCAGGCGTATCCTTTACTATATCTCTCCCACTTATTCCATTAAACACAGGAGATTTACCATAGTTAACATGACATGTAGCATATGCACCATCAGCTTCTAAAATATCTTTATAACTTATATTGCTTCCATATTTCTTAAATAAATTCATATGACATCCTAACCATTTAACTTTATTTATTATCAGCCTTTATTTTAAGTAACGATTCTCTCCAGTCTTCTGAAAATTTAGTATTCTTCAATTCCTCTACTTTTAATTATATATCTTAAGTCATCAATTATAATTCTACAAGTTTTCTCGTTTATTTCATCAGAATTAATACCAAGTTTTGCATGAACCAAATTTCTCTTTTCTCTGATTTCATTAGCTTTACTTTCTTCATTATTCCAATTAGATCCTTTAGATTCTTTAATAGATTTTATTTCCTTTATGTAATCATATAAGTCAGCTCTTTTTTGTTTTTTCCCTCTAATAACCATATAATCTTCTGCAAAATAGTCCTGACCATCCAGTTCTGATATCCAATCAATAAGTAACGCCTCTAATATTGATCCAGCAAGAATAAGCGTAGCCTTATAAGCTCCTACACCAAAACATTTATTTAGTTCTGTCCAATCATCATGCAACAATTTCTGAATCTGATTAGTAGAATATACTTTTATTTTTTCTAAAAGTTCTATTTCTAAAACATCTTCAATTCTTTCAATTCTTTTTTTCTTATTCAAAGCATTCCAACATGATAATATTTCACCCATATTATCGCTATTAGCATTATAACTTCTTTCCCCTATATGAGTTAATATATATGCTTCTAATTTATATTCTTGTTTATCTTTTAAAGGCTTTATTACAGGAATTTCTTCTACACTCTTTCTCGTAACTCTAGGAATAATTGTTCCCATTTTCTTAAAATCAATAATTGTCTGACAAACCTCACTATTTAGATACAAGAACAAATATGCTGGCTGAATATCTCTACATCTAAGTACAAAAATATGTTCACCTACATATATTGTTTCTTTTATATCGTCTGGTACAAGAAACGGTTTTTCATTTCCAGTCATTGGAAATAAAATATCATTTTTCTGCAATGTAACATTGGTAATCTGTTGTTCTGACAATTCTGCAATATCAAATGGATATTTTAGATTCCCTAGTTTCACAATCTTACCTGCTTGTTCTTTTATTGCCCCTGGCATGATAATATCAACCAAATCCCCTAATTTATATACTTCCTCGTTATGTAATAACGTTCTTACTTTAACTGCCTTTTTGCTATAATATTCTGGGTTGATTTTATTTTCTATGATTTCTGATGTTGCAACAGAGTTGTACTCATATTCTCCATTTACATCATCCTCTGGCATATTATCATCATTTATCCAACTTTCTAATCCATTTAAATATCTTTGGTATTTAGAAGCATATCTATCAGGCATAGAAAATTTTTCATTTTCTCCTTCGTTATTTCTAAATTTTGAAATAAATATTTGCCCTTTATAAATAGACATACTCATTTCTTTGACAGGTTTTTTCACAAGGTGTACTAATGACATTCTTCCACAAGTTTTAAGAAATGGTGTCTCCAAATTATAAACTCCAGCAATAAAATACTTTGTTGCAATTTGTTCTTTATATTTTATTCTACCTTCATCTAGCAAACTACTAGTTACAGTTATTAACCATACGTCATCGTTTATTTCATCTTCTAATATTTTATCAATCCATTTGTCACAGTCTTTTGTGATTGGATAATTTTTTCTTTCCTCTAGCAAATCTCTAATTCTTATCATTTTAAAATTCTCCATATATTAATTAAATTCTCGCCAGATTAAAAAAGAACCGGTTCGAAAGCCACCGGAGTAGTTTCATAGTAATATATTCCATACAGCTAATTTCTTAATAAAAGTATCCCTTATATATCTTTTGAAATTCTTCTGTCAAATTTTTTCCTACATACTGCTGATTCACTGCCTGTCGTACAGCTTTATTTATCATAAGTGTTCCATCCGACAAGTTATAGATTCTCACCCTATTCTGATATATAAACAAAACTCTGTCTTCATCAATTAGAATTCTATCAAGTCGTTTTGTTATAACCCCCTGATTGGGAATTCCTTCTAATTCTCCTAAATACTTCCATTCTCCTTCAACTTGTCGCAAAAGAAATACACCTTTATCAGTACCACGCTTTACCAGAAAACATGTTTGCTCATCTGCAAATACAGCTCCATTCATACTACCAGAAAACACTCTGCTAAAAGCGACATTACCAGCATCATTTTTAATTTTTATCTCATTACCAATAACACATACTTTCCAACAGCCATTTTCAGATACGTTAAGGATTTTCTCTAATGCCTCACTATTTCCTTTTTCCCCAGATTTTCTTTCTGTTAATGATGATATTTTATTCACCATTACCGATATTGTATCCGTTCGAAAAATGTGTACCCTATCTACACTAATATTAAAATGCTTGATAAAATCCTGAATACGCTCTAAATCGCCATTACTAAAGCATCCAAAATACCAGTCAACACTTTCATAATCCTTATTTTGATTTATTACCTCTGCAAAATAATCCCAATCAACCGGATACAGAGAATGTCCAATTGTAATCACCTTATTAATATCCGATAGACTTTCAAAGAATTCCTTATGATTGGCAATAATCCTATCACAATACTTTGTCAGCTCGTTATCTGCCTCAACGATTTCTCGAATAGCTATTTGCTGCGCATCATAAATCATCTGTGCACGATTTCCTGATAAATTAATTCCGCTCCAATCATCTTCAAAATCAAACTGAGAATCACTTGCTTGTGGCTGATGCCCAAGAATCAGTTTTTCCCTCGGTTCACCTTTTTTCTTTTTCCTACAACCATGTATGTAACAAATATCATTTCTTTGTACACCATAAAGTTCTTCAATAAATTCTGTATAATTAAAATCCAAAAATTTACCGTTTCTAATAAGTTCCTTCAGTGGTCGATCAATCGTATTTACTTGTAAACAACAAATCCATTTTGTAAACCTATTCTTTAACTCTCTAGAAAGTTCTGTTGCTGGTGAAGCTGCCATTTCAGCCGCGGCAAAAAAATCTGCTGCCTGAGCATCCTCTTCGTATGCGCCCATAACATCTAGTAAATTGTCCAAAATGTACGGCTGACTCATCGCCTCAACATTAATTTTCGCTAATGCACCCTCAAAATCAGCCCACAAATCATCAACTTGAAGATAATTTTCTAGTGTAATTCTAATATTGCTGTTCTTCCCCAGCGTACTTCCAAAATCATAATAGCTCGAACGCACACCATGCATCAAATCAAATCCATTTCCAATGACATACAAAACGTTCTCTTGAAGATTAGACTCTATATCTTCAATGTAATGATATCAAACTGACTCTGCAGAGAATTTAGATTATCATAATATCTCTGAAGTTCCATTGCTTTCTTCTTTTTCCACGCTAAATCTTCTTTCTTCTTCCGTTCCTCTTCTTTTTTCTTACAGTATTCCCTATGACATATTCATATAGGACAATATTGGGGTAACAATTTTCCTCTTTCAGCAAAATTTTCTTATTCAAATTGTCGTATTACAAATACTTTATTACATTTTTTACATGTGACCTCTATATCTCTCATTATTTCTTCTTTCTTAAATTTTCTCTCCGTTTTGTATCAACGTCATCTTTATTATCAATTGCATTAATAACAATAAGTGCCCGCTGTTATCATAGTCTGAACTTTGAAATTAGAATCTTTTAATGCGCTCGTAATAAGTAATTTATTATTTGGTATATGTAGTGTTGCGACCTTAGACATACTATCTCTAAAAATCGGCAACTTGTCCCAAAGGTTAACGACCAGTTCCTTGATTCCATTGATTCCACATATATCTGATTTTTCTTTAAACTCAGGATATATAACAATCACTGGAAGTCTTTTAGTGTTAATTCCATAATCAATCTCTTCACGCAAAGCCTCACTATTCTTTGTATTAGAACTTAAAAATAGTAAGATATTCTTTGAAACATCAAGTCGTTCGTGGAGTCGCCTTTTTAAAGTATCCCATGAACTATCATCTCTGACATTATATGTTTTTGCATGTGCATCAACAAATGGGAAAGAACTATCCGCTCCTTTCCATGCACGTAGCTGGTTATAATAAACAAAATCCGGAGTTGCATTAGCTCCCAAATTTGACTCATTAAAGGGAGTTTTTACATAAAATGCTGAATAATTAGCTGTTCTATTAATCATTTTTCTACCTCCTTGAAATCACATTAAATATATCTTTATATTCATACAATGAAATATCATCTGAATTTCCATATAATACAATCTTAACTTTTGAATTAAGGCTAACACCACTGCTATTAAAAGTACAAAGCATACATCTTAACAAATTCTCGTTATTCTTTAGTCCATCATCAAATCGTAAAATACCAGTTCCTAAAATTGGTATAACTACATCATTACTTGCATATACACGATCAATTTCTTTCCACATTCTCATAAGCATGAGTTCATACTCAGCCATATTAGTATGTGCCTTATAATTATTATCTAATTCTGCCGATGCAAGCATCAAATATGTTTGATTATCAACACAGCTATCATATCTTATAATTGTTCCTAAAGGAAAATCATACAAACCATCCGCATTGTGAATCAAACCAGCCTTCTTAGCAGACTCTTCAACCACTTGTTTAATATCATCTCTATTCGCATGTTCTAAAAACAGTTTCCCATGTAATGATTTTTTGGTTATTACTATATCATCAACTCTTGTATCAAAATGTGTGTCACAACCAATCACTTTCAACCCAGGAGTCTTAAAAATATCCCCACAAGATATTTCAACTGGTGTTTGCGAAATAGTAATCATAACCGAATCTCTATATAATTTACCAATAACAATATAATATACAATTGCTAATACAACAGTAATAATAAGTACAATGCTAATCCGTGCCCATATATTAACTTTAAAATCCTTAAGGGAAACTCCAAGTACTGTAAAAATTGTAGATAAGAATCCCACAACGCCAATAGAAAAATAAAAGCTATCTTTATACCTTTTGGGCAATCTCCGAAACCAACGATATATCTTTTTCATATTTTTTATTAATTATCTCCTCATCCTAAATTGTAACCGCAGCACATCTTTTTCTTTATCTTTAGCCTATTTTTATAACCTTCCAAAAATCTCCAATAAATTCCCCTGTATTAGGAATATCAATTGTAGCAGAATAAAAATGTTTTTCCCCACTCATATCTTCACATGAAAATTTCCACTCGAACTTAACATTACTCCAATATCTACCATTTTTATCACTCATATTACTTGTATTAACAGTAAGATTTTTAATTTCTCCACCTTTTAATGATTTAAATTTTATTTCCCATTCTTGTATTGATTCAACCAATATATTATCTTTGTATACTTTAAAGTCAAGTATCGTAAATGAACAAACCATTGAATCTGAAACATTTCGGATTTCGAGCCCCAATTTAGAATAGTTACCATTATAACCAATAATTTTAACCTCAAATTTAGGAGGAAAAATATTTTCCCTATGTTGAGCTTCACTATACTGCTTTTCAGCTACAGCCAATTCTCTTCGAGCAATGCTCAATTGAAGTTCATTTATTTCATCAGACTTCTTCTGACTCCTATATGTCTGCACAACTGCAATAAGACCCAAAATAATTGTAGCAATTAATGATAATAACTGTGCATAATAATCTAAAATATCGCCCTTTTCAATATCTATATTAAAAAAAGCATTTGGTGGATTTAGATCATAAATTTTATTAATAATAAACGGAATCAATAATAGAAAAGATAATAAACCTATACTGATTAATACAATTACAATAATTCTAAGCCGTTTTTTACTCCTATATTTTTTCAAACTTCTTTTTCCTTTCAAAAACATTTAATATGTTGCCTTTTACTAATAAATCATTCTATATTTAACTTTTCATATTATAAACTATTCACTACTTGTAAATAACACGCCAAGAGAGGTCTCATCAACCTCTCTCCCATCAAATATCCCAGTCCCCAAAGGGACTTCGTTTTATAATTTGAATTAATCCAACTTTATCCATAGTATATTGCTCCTTACCCTATGTAATCTTGAATTAATCCATACAATTATTTCCACATTCCGACTTAACTAGATAATAACATATTATAATCTTCTTATCAATCAGTATTACAATTCACAGCCCCATTTCAGAGCAACAAAAAATCTCCGCCAGCAAAGCAAATGCCTCGCCAACGGAGATTCATATTTATATTTCCTCACCCTTAGTAACAATCGCCAGGCCATATTCCCCAATCTCCACAGTCTTATTGCCTGCAGTTATGAAGAAGCTGTCTCTAGCTTTGTTGTTCTTAATATTGTCATCACCCCTGCTAGTCCCCTTTACTTCTGTAAAAATTACAGAACGGAAAAATGCTATGTCAACCTTAATTTACCAATTTGTTCTATCCCATCCCTTCCAGCAACATAACCACAGAAGCCACCGCTGACGGTGTCATCTTATAATATTCCCCCGACTCCGAAAGCGTAATTCCATGAGGCTCAAGCTTGGCATTCTTAAGTTGCTCAATTGTAAGAAAAATGTATTGTGAGCCGTCTATTTTTGCATCCTTCTTGTCTTTTCGTATCTGCTTTTTCTGCCCTGATGGTTCAAATTGGATATCTACATTATCAATGTCTTCGAATTCCATTCTGTAATAGAATAAAAACTGCGGTTTTCCACCTTCAACAAGATCTCTGTAAAAAGCAAATATACATCCTTCTACGTCTGTTTTAGTAATCGTCATTTTTTCATTATTAATGCGTAAATATTTCAATTCCCTATTAATCGCATCAGCTACTGCCTGATACAATTTGTCTGTTGTAAGAAATTCCTTTCTTTTATAATCAAATGATGGCTTTAGCTTAGCCGATACACTGGTTCCCAAAGTTCTTTTTCCAACAGATAAATGTCCACTTCTTTGAGTGAAAAGAATCCCATGCCCATTGAAATCAATAAAACCATTAAATCCTATGTGATTTGCCATCTTAGAACTTGCCAATGGGCTAATGTATGGTCCTGGTTCATATACGTCACGAGTTTTTCGTCCATCTTCCCACTCGTAATCCATTGCCCGATTTGTCATCAGCAAATCCCAATAAGTCACATTTGAATATGTTAACATTACCTGATTTCCGCATTCTTTCAAATCATCAAGACGTACAGTTCTGCTATTATATTTTAATGCATCAACATGAGCCTTAAGCAGCCAGTCAGATCTTTTGGCAATCTCATCTGGCAATTCATACACCTTCGTCGCATTAAAATGATTCATAATAATGTCAAATGGCTCATCCGATATCTTCCTGAAGGCAAGCGTCACTATAGGAAATAAACAGTCTCTGTCCTGACCTTTATTCTTGTAACTTAGTAAAAACTCACCCTTGTATCTTCTGCAAATGCTGTCGTAATTCTCAGATAATTTATTCGAATCCTCTTTCCAGCTTGACGCTTTATTGTAAATAAGCCGAGAAACCGCTGTACATATATACAAAACAATAATCGAAACCACTAGAGATATATCAAACGTCAACCATCTATGTATAACAAATGCAATCACCAGCATTATTAATGCTGCAATAAACTGAATAAAATCTTTGTTACGCAAAAGTTTAAACAACCAATTCTTCTTCATAATCATTTCCCCTTTTGTGTACATATTACTATGTTATTAAACATTATTCAATATATTTAATTGTTGTTGATGATTTGTAAACTTTAGATGGGTTAAAATGTATTTAAAGCTTTGAGCAATTCTATCCATAAATCTATAGTAGGATGTAAAATTTTAATGGTGCCTAGCACCTTGTGCCTTTATGAAAATTTTATAGTGCTTGGCACCTTATATACTCCGTTTACCTTTTTTGCATAGAAAAAGCACCTATGAATTAACATAAGTGCTTTACATCATTACTTTCCAGCTATATATCTTTTTAATTCATTGGTCTTACTTAATAGTAACTCTGTTGTTTCTTTTCTTTCAAATGTCTTTCTATCATCAAAATCAATTTCATCCTGTGCCACAATAAACTCGATGATTTTCAAAAATATTGTCTTATATTTTTCCTCGTCAAATAATACATCGATAATCTTATTACAATAGTCCTCCATTTTATTTTCATTAAAATGAGGAACTCTTTTACCAGATACATAAATTCTAAAGAGCATCATGGCATGATAACGTGATTTGTTATATTTCTTGTCGATCACACCCTCAGATATCAACTTTTCAATTTTATACTGCGTGATGGAACTAGTATAATATAAGATCTTCTGATCATTCGTATTAAATATCTTATTTCCAACCGCCTTAACAATTGTTCCATAATTACCTGAAACACCATGTGGGTTATTCAAAAACATAGCAGATACAGATTTTATTTGTTGAGGTATATTAACTATTCTTGTCTTTGGGATAGATTCCAATCGATATTGACCAGTCCTTCGTTCATAATATAGTCTTCGTTCTCCTTCAAAAGTACTATAATATGTTTCCAAATTCTTTTGAAAATCTGATAGCGCTTCTAACTGCTCAGGCTTTATTGATGTCTGACTATTAGTTGCTTTAGTAATATTATTACGAGTAATATCATCCTTCGTTCCAATAACTTTTATTGGAATTAATAGCTCATCAATCCCAGCTAGATTTCTATTTTCATACAAAACATGACTTGTCTGACATCCATTTACAATTTGATAATCTGTAAGCACAGCAGTTGTTCCTGTTATCTGTACTTTCTCAGCAATTATTGTAATTCCATTATTCAACATGCAAAACGAATTATTATCCAATTCTTGCAAAGTCGCTGTTATTGCTTTATTAACCGGATTTCTATTCCCCAAGAAATCACGAATATTGTCATCAAAAACAGGCTTTAATGAGTCTCCATCACCCATGATAATTTTTCTATATTCTCTAAATGGAATTACACCACTATATCCTATGCTATCGCTGTCCTCATCTCCAAACATAACTATATATTTCTCAAATTTAAATTTAGCAGTTAATAAGTTTTTTGTTCCCCTATACAGCGACTGTATTTCTGTTGCACCACAAGGAACAAATCTTATTTCAGAAAAAATATTTAAATTCTGTAATTCTTTTTCATTTCTATCCTTTACCTTAACAAGCGTCTTATCATTAACCCACTTGCCAGTAGTTACATAATACATTGATAATTTAGGATTACTCTCTGTCATGTACTCCGCATTATCATAAATAAACTGCTTCATATCAAAAAAATTCTGAATTTCAGGTGTTATGAATTCACTACCATCGCCTTCAAAGAAAGCTTTTGTAAATTCAAAAAAATTGAGCATCAATGTATTATCAAACGAAGAAGAAGTCTTTGCTTGAATAAAAACAAAATTCACATCTAACACTCTTGAATTTTGGATCTGAAATTCAATTTCAGAAATAGATGTTACTAACTTGTGATTTACAATAATAGCAATTCCATCTATTCCCTGTGCATTCTTTCCCGTTGACATTTCTTCAAGTTTAATATCAACAATGCCATTCTCTTTATTAACACAACAATAATTACAAAAATGTTCAAATGATGTATCTGTCTTATTTTCATCTATTTCAAATGATTTACAAAATTCGCCTAAAAATTTTTGAGTAATTGGATCCACCGCAATCCCTCCTATGATTAATCTACGATTATCATACCAAAATTTAGACCATTTTTCAATGTTCTTCGACATTATAAACATCTCCTAATCTTATTTCTTTCTGGTGCCTGGGACCTTATATACCTAGTATATACCTAGCATTCAATAATCATAACCTCCTGAAAAATTTGTGATAGTTGTACGAATTGTACAATTCATTAAAATCGTACAACTTGTGCAACTGGATTATTACTGTTATAGCAAATTTTTCGTGGCATTTGTAGGTACATGGATTGGAGCGTTTACAATTAATCACAAATTTTAATGGAGCCTGGCACCTTGTAATCTAGTTTACATAATTTTAATAGTGTCTGACATCTTGTGATTTATATATTATCTTTTATGTGTGAAAGTTTTTCCAAATCAATAAAAAATGTTCCGAGTACCATAAAATATATAGCGAATGTCTTTGTCCTTATTTTTTGTATGTCACTCCATTCATACAAATTATCCTTATGCATATATGCATTTCTTGTTTTCTCAATATATTTTTCCAAATATCCAATTACTCTATCCGTCATTTTTGTTTTTCTCAGGACTATTTTTTTATTTCCTTTTATAGCTCTTAATATATTATTTGCCATTGTAAGAACAAGTTTCTGATTTTCATAGTTCAGTGGTAATCTATCTTGTCCTGTTTTTTCTCTTCCCTCTTTATTGACAGAGAGCATAAACTTATTATTTTCATCTTCGCTTAATACAAGTAAGATAGAATATAATAATTGCTCCACCGATTTTAAATACCCAGCTACAATGGCTGTTTGTTCAATTCCCCCATCTGTCTTTACCTGTAAATCATAATACCATTCAGAACTAATAATGCTTCTTGAAAAATTGGCATTACTGACTAAGATTACATAATTTTTCTCAAACCATTTTTTCATATCTGAAATTTCTTCCTTTCGAAAAATTGTCTGAAGCTCATTTTCATAGAAGTAACTCAATAATTCTTTTCTTATCTTTTCCCTAAGTTTTTCCACAGCCTTTTTTGTCGGAATTGCCGAAACGGTAATTCCCAACTTCTGCTCTGCATCGTAATTATATCGCTCAACACATTCTTTAAAATCCTCATAATCATCTCTACCTAGCATTTCAAAAAATTGTTTTATTGTAATCTGCTCTATACGGTCCTTGTGTTTATAATTTCGATATTTATGACTATTTGGCTTATAAAATTGTGGTTGCCTATCCATTGTGTCTTGTAAAACAATCACCATCAATTTATCTATGATATCCATTATTTCATCGGAGACATTTGGCATAAAGTTTGATGTTAAAGAAACCAAAATTCCTATTGATTTACATTCCTTTTCTAAGATAAAATCCACATCTTCGCTTTCTGCAATTTCCTTTATCTGCAGTCCCATCTGTTTGCACATTGCAATACAAAGATGACGACAACCATTAAGTACTTGATAATTGCTAAAATGTGCAACTGCTTGCATTAAAAGCAACTGTTTATTGGACACGCAAAACAATGGCTCCATTACAGATACTTCATAGGCCTTTGAAAAATCATCTACTGTTTCTTCTAATAATCTTGTCATATCTGCTATCTCAGATTCATATAACGTCTTCATACAAAACCTCCTACATATAAAAAAGGGCATACAGTATAAACCGCATGCCCTGGCAGTTCACAGAAATTATTCTGCCTTGTTAGGCTCTAACAGGTCTGCTACTTTGCGAGTAGCAGGAACTACTATAGTGACAATAGTAGCTGCTCTTTCAAACCAGTCAAGAACGACATTGAGTTTTTCTCTCATAGTGCTACCTCCTTTCCTGAGCAGTGCTCAAAGAATAAATTCAGTAGTACCACGTCGCTAACATACCACCCATATTATATTATAAAATCACAAAATTTTCAATTATATGTAAGCTTGTCGTATGAACTTTTAATGGTATATGACACCTTATATTTTCTCACAAAATTTTTCAAATACAAAAACATGATGGCTGATCAGACCATCATGTTTTGTCTTATTCTGTTATTTTCACTATTATAAATGCAATGATAAGTATTATCATATCTGGAAATTTAACTATTAGGGTGTTAATAAAAGATAATAGTTGTTCGCCATACACACCTACAATAAACAACAGGTAAGTTAAAATTATTTTCTGGGGTTTTTTCATATCAGTTTCCTCCGTATTAAATATTACTCGGGACAGTATTTACGAACCCTGGAGCCCGAGACAGAGAAAATGATAATCAAAATCCTCAGTGCATGAAAGTGAAACTGATAAGGCAACCTCAGAAAGCCTTAATTCCGTGACAATTTCATCGACTTATCACCTCCATATAATAAAAGTGGCAACACCCAACCACATTAATATTATAACATTGTTTGTTGACATAGGTAAATAACTATTACATATGTATTTTCTTTTTTATGTTTTACTTTACAGTATTACAATTCACAGCCCCATTTCAGAACAACAAAAAATCTCCGCCAGCAAAGCAAATGCCTTGCCAACGGAGATATATAATATGCTACTCTTTTCTCACACATTAGTAACAATCGCCACGCCATCGCCCTCTATATCCACAGTCTTATTGCCTGCAGTTATGAAGAAGCTGTCGCCGGCTTTGTAGTTTTTAATGTTGTCGTCAACCCTGATAGTTCCCTTTCCTTCTGTAAAGATTACAGAACGGAAAGATGCTGTGTCGACATTAATTGTTACATGGTCAGATATGTCGTATTTGTAACATTCAAAATACTTGCAGCTGACTAACAGTTGTCCAGCTGTTGAATCCTCTTCAAGAGTTATAGCTGCCTCTTCCAACGCCTTATCATCTGTGTTTTCGCAGCTTTCATATGATACATACTTTTTAGTATCAACAACATCAAGTGCTTTATCGACATGCAGTTCGCGCTTATTTCCGAACTTGTCCCTGCGGTCATAATCGTACATACGATAAGTACAATTAGAATTCTGCTGTATTTCACATATAAGGATTCCGGCTCCAATAGCATGAATTGTGCCGGCTTTGACCATAACGCAGTCACCTTTGCTGACTTCTACCTTATTAAGAATATCCGTTATTGTGTTATTCTCAATACGTTCTCTTATCTCTTCTTTGCTAGCATCCTTAGAAAGACCGCAATACAGATAAGCGCCTGGTTCACAGTCAACAACATACCACATTTCATTCTTGCCAAATTCATTCTCATTTCCTAATGCATACTCATCATCCGGATGAATCTGGATAGATAAAGGCTTCATAGCATCTATGAACTTTATAAGAATTGGAAAACGGTCAAGTGAGCCACTCTTCCAGCCAACTGTATCTGCTCCAAATTTTTCAATAAATTCACCGAAATACATTCCCTTATATGGACCATCCGCAATAATTGACTGTCCATCTGGATGTGCAGACAATTCCCAGCTTTCCGCAATAATATCATAATCACATTTCTTGCCAAATACAGTTCTTAGCTTGGTTCCACCCCACAGATAATCCTTGAATGCTGGTTCAAGTCTGATAATATCAGGAATTTTATGAGACTCCTGAACGGGTTCTATTCGTAAGAAATCAGATTCAGACATAATCTCGCCTATACCAGTCTCAATAATAACCACATTCTCAGTTCCATGATTGGAAACCTTATGTGGCATGCCAACAGGTATGCTTACAGTTGCTCCCCTGCCATATTCTGCAACATTATCACCTATCTGAATAGTTGCAATACCATCAACAACCATCCAGCTTTCAGAGCGGTGTTCATGGCAATGCATTTTCATACTCATACCAGGGTACAAAGTTACTTTCTTAACCTTATAATTCTTGGTCATACACAATATCTGATGCATTCCCCATTCACGAAATGAAACCTTGGAACTGTCAAAATAAGGCTTATACTCTTCCACATGAGATTTAACAATATCCTTGATTAAAGAAATGTGTTCTCTGTCTGATATATATGTTGCATCCTCCGTATTAACAATAGATATATTGTTGATATGATTAGCAACAATAAGATGCTTATCAGCAGTATTAATCATTACCACATCTTCACAGGCATTATCGATAATATTTCTATGTCCGTAATCGCTTTGATTATCCTCATCGTTAATGTCTGCTATACAATCAATATCCCTATATTCAAAATCTGCAGTCAGCTCTGTTATATTGTCTATCTTAGTAAATAAATCTGCCTGCATACGCATTTTAGGGAAACGGTTCATAATAGAATCCGGAACATTAATAATATGACTTACAGTCTTAAGTTTTCTCCTGATTGCCTTCTTAGTCTGCGCAATATCCGGATATATCCCACGTAATGCTTTGTTAAATGCACCAACCATGCATACATATATTCCAGCATGCTCACCATTAACAGATGAAACAATATTAGCTATCGTTCCTGTTTGGGCTGCTTCTTTCGCTCTTATGATAGAATCTTTGTAACTGCCTGATTCTATTACAAGGTCAGAAACAGTAACCATCATAAGATCTGATGGGTTAAGAAAAATGCTTGCTAAAGAAACTGCGGCAAATGTACCGCAGTTCTTACTCTCGTATATTATCCTGTATCTTACATCCTGAAATACCTTAAGCTGTGTCTCCATAATATCTGCATAGCTTTCATTAGTAACAATGATAAATTCATCTGCAAATGGCATATTTCTTACAATAGTATCCTGTAAAAGAGATCTGCCCTCACATATATTAAGGAACTGCTTGGGATAGTTCTTTCTTGAGAGTGGCCATAATGTATTGCCTAATCCTCCCGCCAATATAACGCACTTCATAATAATTATCTCTCAGCTCTAATTTAATTATTAATATCACTATACACTTTCATTTTCAAATGTAAATTTTGTCAAAAATATATACAACTTCAATTTTTATAAAAATCAAATCAATTTATATATTTCATCCACATTTTTTCTATAACTACATGGACATAATGTTTCATCAGCATAATATCCTGCTGCTAAAACAACTACAATTCTTTCCCCATTTGGAATATTTAATTTTTTTCTAACCATCTCATCTTCTTTTGCTGTATTAGCCCACTGAAGAAAACACGAACCAATTCCCTTAAAATGTAATGCATTAACAAAATTCATTGCAAATAATCCAGTATTAAAATATCCTTGATTTCTCTCCCCGTAAAAGGAAAAAGCTGCAATATCATATGTAAATACAAAGTAATTAATTCCTTTTTTTTCAAATCCGCCTAATCCCATAATAACATTTGATAGCAACTCTATATTTTCATGACTTGAAACCTGATATACTTTACACATCTGTCTATTACACGCAGATGGCGAAGCAATCGCTGCTTCAACACAATATTTTATATCATCCTTTGAGATTTTCTTGTCTGAAAATTCTCTCACTGAATGTCTTGATTTAATAGCATTTAAATAGTCAATATTATTATATTTTAAAGCTTCTTTCGATGTGTATCTGAAACTTCCTACTGGATACATATCATATGATTCTAAATGTTTTAAAAATTTTTTAACATTTTTATAGCTTTCGTTCTCTTCCCATCTATTTTCATCAAATACTTGTTTCCATTTTTTTAAAATACTCACTCCCATAATAAATGGTGTATTGGGATTTTCTATATAGTTAATAGGGAATTTATTCATTACTTGAATTAATTCCTTAACCTTCTCATTTCCAAATGGTCTTAATTTTTTACTACTAAGTCCTTTTTCTAAACTATGTACAATTAAAAGAATACTATATTCTAATTGAGGGATTTCTGATTTTGCTTCCATATAATTACCACAAAAATCTTTTGCATCTCTCTTAAAATCTTTTTTTATTTTTACACATTTCACGAATCTTCTCAATCTATCATTCTTCTTTAATATTTCTTTTAAATTCATACAATTACCCCTTTCTAATTTTAAGTGTTGACATAATAAAGTGTAATAACTCTTTATCACATTTATATATATATATAACCGAACATGTCACAAAAATAATACCACCCAAAACAGTTTGTACAATTAATGTTATAATTGATATTCCCATTAATTGCTCCACAAATTTTAATATCAAAACCATACCTATACCAATCAAAACATATGGTATAACAGCCACCAAATGTTTACGATAATTAATTTCTTTTCTTAAACGTAAATACTGGTAAAATGGAACAAAAAACTCAGCTATAAGTGTTCCTATAACAGCACCTACAGATAAAAACCTATTAATTAACATAATATTAATAAGCATATTTATAATAGCGCTAAAAAGTGTAGACTTAATATAAATATCATCTTTTTTATGAGGAATAATATACTGTGTTCTTATAACATTACTCCAACCCATAAATATCAATGTTGGAGCTGACAAAAATAAAACTATTGCACTTTTCTGAAATGCAATGCCAAACATAACATAAACCAAACTGTTTGAAATTGCCATCAGTCCAAATGCCATAGCACTTGTCATAATTACTATAAATTTTATTGATAATGAAATGTATTTATGAATTTGTTGTACATCATTTTTCTCTACTAAATATGACATTTTGGGAAGCATAACAGTTCCTAAAGAAGTAATCAATCCAGACAAACAATATATAAATTTTTCTCCATTATCAAATATTCCGGTTTCTGCCATGCCAACCATCGAGCCTAACATTACCTTATTCATCGATCTATATATATTTAATGCTAAAACAGGAATCAACATTACTATACATGGTACTAAATGTTTTCTTACTTCACTTAACTGTATTTTAGAAAAATAGATTTTCCTTTTTATTCCAATCCAAATTGCAATATATCCTATAACATATCCCATTACCATTATAAATGAATAAATAGGCACATCATTTTTTTCTTTAACAAATAAAAATATACAAATCACTGTTAGTAACTTTACTACAACATTTCTAATTGTTACTTTTTTAAATTCTTCTAATCCAAACCAAAACCAATCAATATCAAGAAACGAACCAACAACCCAAATAGTAAAAATTAATGCTATTGATTTATATGTTCCTGAAAACAATTCAACATAAAACAAATATATTACGGTAACTATTATAGTTGCAATACATTGCATAGTGAATAAATTAATAAATATACATGACAATTTCTTTTTATTAGTTCTAATTTTTGCACACTCTCTTGTTCCATAATTAACCAAACCCAATTTAGCAAACAAAACACAATATTGAGCAATAGAAAAAGAATATGCGTATAATCCTACACCAGTTGTACCAATTACCCTTGATAAATATGGTGCAGTTATAAGGGGTAATAACATATTTAATATTGTATATAAAGAATTATATATATAATTTTTCTTTACACTATTAGACAATAGTATCACCTCCCACAAAACTTTCTAAAAATTCTTCTGCATTTTTTCTATATTTATTTAAATTACTATTTACCTTAGTATAATCTATTTTCTCATACAATAAATCACTTTCCACATTTGTTGAAAGATGATTATTTAATGATATTTGCTCCAAAAATTCATTAATCTTAACTTTATTGTAATCAAGTGTAATAAATTTCTTATTAAAAATAACAGAAAAAACAGTTCCATGAAAGGTATTAGTTATGACGCATTCCGCCTGATTAAAATATGACAGGAAGTTTTCTATTGTAGATTCAATACATTTATCAGCAAAAGCTATTCTTTTTCCTAAACATACCATTGCTATTATTTTCAACTTTTTATTTTTTGCTATTTCCTTTATCTGATTAATAATGCATTCATTTGGGTTATTAAACAAATATAAAAGCATATATTTCTCTTCATCCAATTTTTTGCACTTTGATATATAATGTGTTTTATCATGTAAAAGTGTCGGATCACAAACCATTATAGGGTCCTTTTCTGTATATTTCTGAACATAATCATATGTATACATATCTCTAACACTAACAGCTCTATATGAATCAATGGCAGTTCTCACATATGGCAAAGAATTTAATTGATCATAACCAGAATTTGCAATTGAAGCAGCATATGTAATAATTGGTATTTGAGGAGTTGCTGTCATCCAAAATATTTTTTTTGATTTATTAAAATACTTAGATGTAATATCCCATACAGTATCACTTCCAATAATAATGTAATCTAACTGTGAAATATCTTTTAAATTAATAGAATTAAACTGTGAATGAATATAATAATCATAATCTTTGTATTTCTTTATAACCGGTTTTATATCTCTAAATTTAATAAGATTTTTCAAGCAACTTTTTATCAATCTTTGTTTAGAATGACCTGAATATTTATTTCTAGTTGAAATAAAATATACTTCATGTCCCATTTTTTTTAGCTTATCTGATAATTCAGTTGCCTGCAATACACTACCACAATTTTCTGTGTAATACACAGTTACGATTCCTATTTTCATTTATCTACCTTTCCATTTTATTCTCTAATTCCTTATTTTCATCACTCTCTTTTTGCGTACACATTATAATCATATAAAAAGTAACCCATACGCTAAAATAATTCAAAATATGTGATGTAATTCCTACAAATATCAAATATGCGACTATGATAAAATTCCAATAGTTTTTCTTAGATAATTCGACTAAATTATTTGCCAAAACTACTACTCCCACTATTGTTGTTTCATAATAAATTCTTATAAAATCATTATGTAAAGTTGCATTCCAATATGTTCCAAATACACTATATACAAACTTTGACAAAAATGCATTTATAGAACCATATCCATTAAAATATGGAATATTATTAACAACGGTATCGTAAATTGCAATTCGACCTCCCATTTTTAAATTCAAATCCATATTAAATACATTTTGAAAGAAATTCTGTGATGCCTTTGAATATAAAGCAAACATAAAGAAAGGACTTAAAATAGCAACAATCTTCAAACTCCTTAATAGAGATTTTTTCACAGGTTTATTTATTTCTGGCAATTTCTTTGCTAAAACAAAAAGAATGGGTGCAAGTATAAAGCTTAATCTTTTCATTGAAAGCATACACAAAAGCATACTAACAAATGCTTTCTTATTATCTTTTCTAGATAAAAAATATACTTCCATAACTATAAAATCATGTGCCATTGATGATTCCATGCTTGAACTTGATTCAGACCATGAAATAGACAATAATCCCGCAAAATTAAAATCTTTATAAAATTCCCATACAAAATTCAATGCAAATCTTGCCAATAATACGTTAAAAAAATATTTATAATCTTTTGAATCTACAGAATTAACAAATAAAAATGCATTTAAAATCGGCAAAGAAATTCTTAAAAGCCCAGAATATAAATAACTTTGAAAATCCATATTATAAATTTGAATTACAATAGATATAATAAAAAAGACTAATACATACCCCATTCCTAATTTAAATTCTCTAAGTGCTTTTTTTAATATTCCACCTTTTTTTACAATCATGAATAAATTCATTAAGCAAAATAAAATAAGTGTTCCTAAATAATAAGTTTGCGAAGTATATCCAAGCATATATGTAACATATAAAAAATTATATAAGATAAAAACAAAATATCTTATTTTGCATTGAGGTAAATCTAGCTTCAACTTATTCTTCTCCAATCCGATTATAAAATATAAATATTATTCGTAAAATATCACTTAAATTCTTCAAGATGTTTATTGATTAATTCATTTTTTTCATACCTTAGTTCTGATAATTTAGGTATAACTTTACTATACAATGCTTGAAAATCATTATCACTCCATTTTTCTAAATCATGAATGATTAATTCTCTTGCATCTAATTGATCCAACAAGGTTGTTATTCTATTTCCAAATCTTTTTGGCATTGTAACCCCTAACTTCTTACTATATAAAATTGAAAATACAGTACCATGAAATGAATCAGTTAAAATAATCTCTGCATTTTTAAACAATGAAACAAACTGATGTATATCTGGTGTAACAATATTAATACATCCCTTGCTTTTTTGATGAGGCATCGTAATAATCCTTACAATTTTAAAATTTAATTGTTGAGATATTTTCTTAGCCTGTTCATAAGTATCACTGTCTCCATGTAATTGATATACAAGTATATATTTGTCATCAATCGTATCCTTTGACGCAAAATCATTCCAAATTTCAGGTTCAACCATAAGAGTTGGATCAAGCATTAGATCACAATCATCTCTTCCAACTTTTTTTGCAATATCTACCCCTGTTTTCTCTCTAACTGATATATAATCATATTTACTTAATTTTTCTCTCAAATAAGAATATTCTTCTTCAGTAAATTTTGATTTTCCAAAACTTGCAGCAAAAGCTATTTTTGCTTTATCATCTAAGACAAAATCTAAGAAATATGCCCCATCAAAATTATGTGTATAATAATTATTCCATACTTGATCACTTCCTGTACAGTAAATATCAAAATCAATCAAATTATTTTTTAACTCTTCCAAACTATAAAAAGAATCTGTAAGCGGCAATTCTTTATCTATAAAATAATCGAAAGCTTTTTTTAGTTTTTTATATCCTGGTGTTTTAACCAATGTCAAAATACACCTAACTAAAAAATTACGATTTGCATTTGAAACATCATTAAAAGAATTTTTATATGTACCAAATCCCCTTAAATTCTGAGGATAATAATCTATTATTTTAACATCAAATCCTTGGTTTTCAAAAAATTTGACTGTAGCATATGCTTGTAAAACAGCACCATAATTATATGATCTATGATACGTAATTACAGCAATCTTCTTCATTATTTCTCCTCCTTATTTAACATAGTCTTATATATCTCTATCAATTTTTTTGTATGTATTTCAAAAGAAAATTCATTTTTAGCCATTTCATAAGCTTCATAACTCATTTTTCCCCTAATATCTTTATAGCATACTATTTCTTTTATTTTAGCTGCCAACTTATCAATGTCTCCAGGTTTAATCAAAAATCCATTTATTCCATCTACAATTGCCTCTGGAATTGCAGCAATAGAAGTAGAAATATTGGGTATGCCATACCCCATACTTTCTAAAATAGTCATTGGAAGTCCTTCATTATATGAAGGAAGGACATTGACAATTGTGTTTCTAAAAACATCTGCCCTATTATCTTTTGTTAACCATCCCATATAATGTACTCGTTCCTGTAATTTATACCGATTTATTTTATCTTGAATTTTTTCTTCTGAATCATGATCATCACCATACAATGTAAGCATGATATCTTCTGGTATTTCATTCACTATAGACGCAAATGCCTGTAACAAATCATCAATGCCTTTTCTTTGTATTAGCATCCCATAAAACAATATATTTTTCGAATCAAAATTATATTTATTACAATCAGGTACGCTAACTGCATTATGTAAAACGACAACTTTATTTTTGTTTTTTTCTCCCATAACTGAAATTATAAAAGGTTTCCAGTTCTCTCCAAGTACAACCATTCTATCCGCCAAGCAAAATATTCTTTCAGTTAATTTCTTTATCAGAAAATTTTGTTTTTTATACCATTCTTCAATAGTAGCTCCATGCATATGTATCAATGTTTTACATCCCAATATTTTTGCTAATAAAATAACAAATCCTTCACGAAATACGCTTCCCCTCTCTGCCATATGCACATGAACAATATCAATTTTCTTCTTTCTTATTATATAAATAATTTGAGGTATTTTTCTAATAAATGTTGTGATTTTTTTTATTTTATTTGATCTAATTACAGTTGCAATATAATTTAAGTTTGTTTGATTACAAAATTCTTTATCATTCAAATAATTTTCTACAACGGTCAGCATTCCTCCAACTGATGTTTTATCAACGCCTATCATTAATACATTCATTTCAATTCATATCTCCTCTATATTTAATAACCTTAGCTGGAATTCCACCAACAATTGCATTTTGAGGTACATCTTTCGTTACAACAGCTCCAGCCCCTATAACAGCTCCTGATTTAATATGAACCCCAGCCATAATTTTACAATCATATCCTACCCAAACATTATCTTCAATTATTATAGGCTCATCTGTACCACTTTGTAAATTCATTGGTATATCAAGGCGATTTATATTATGATTAGATGCAATAAACGCACATCTTGCAGCCATCATTACATCTTCTCCGATTACTAATTTTCCCAAAATATATGATTCATCTCCTATTGATGAATTATTTCCTAAAGATACTTGCGACGAAAAAGATATTTTCCTTCCTATATCAACTTTTTCTCCACAATAATCAAACATCATTTTAGCTGCCAATCTACGAATATTTGTTGTAATTGGCCACGAATAATGTAATTGATAATGTGGAAGCCAAGAAGTTAAAACATACAATATGTATCCAATAGCCTTCTTTATTTTTTTCATTATTTATCACCTAATACATATTTAAGAAATGTATTTTCTTTTTCATATGTTTCCTTTTTCAATTTATATGTTAACTTTTGAATTGGTGCCAAGTAATTTATATATTTCATCTTTGTTTCATCATATCTTTCATCTATACAATCTAAAAGTAAATGAGAATAATCACTATTAGCATACGGATAATTTCCAACTGAATCTTCATTTTCTTGTAATGAAATATTAAGAAGAATATATGTAAACAAATAATCTATTACATACTTCTCATTTAACCAATATGCAAAAGACATATTACGCGCTGCCCTCATTACAGTATTATGCTTTTTACAATGTAATAGCCAATTACTGATTAATGCAGGATTCTTTATAAGTCCAAACGTATCTTTAAAAGCAAAAAAATCCGATTCTATAATATATTGTGGTAAATCACTTGTCATATATACAGTTGCATCAACCCATGTTCCTCCAAAATGTTCTAATAATGAAAACCTAATCAGATCTGATAATGCAGCATCTGATATATTCCCAGAATTATATTTTTTCAATATATCATCAGGTAACGTAACATATTGTTTTACAGATTCGTCATCCAAAACAATAACATGTCCACTTGTATTATTTTGAACAGATTCAACACATTTCTGTACTAATATTGGAGCATTGTTTATTCCTTGTTTCCAATAAATCCATATAGGATTATCTAATTCTTGATCTCCAAAAACAATCCCATAAGGATCAACATTTGCATATTTTGCATATTTTCTAAATAGATATTTTTGGGCTTTATGATAATAAAGAATTTTCTTGTTTTCATAATCCTTTACAATATGAATATCATTTATCATAAATAACGCTCTTTTTATTCCATATTTAAAACCATAACGCTTAAAGTATCCATCAATTCCTATATTTTGAAATGCTGCCATTATCTCTCCTCCAGTATTTGAACATCAATGCAAAGATTTTCATATCATTCAGTAAATATCTCTTTGCCATTCTTTTAGGATCTTGAGTAATTCTAAACAACCACTCTAATCCATGATTTGCCATCCACTTAGGAGCTCTTTTTACATTTCCCGCTTCAAAGTCTAAACTTGCTCCTAAACCAAAAGAAATTGGAACACCTAAGTTTTGACAATTATAATACATAAACTTTTCTTGTTTAGGACATCCGAGCCCAACAATCAAAATATCAGGTGCTGATTTTTTAACCATTTCTTTAATTTTATCCATTTCGATTTGGTTCTTTTCAAATCCATATGGCGGAGAGTATGTTCCAACAACCTGAAGGCCTTTGTATCGTTCACTAAGATTTTCTGCTGCTTTTGCTGCTACTCCTTCTGCTGCCCCCCAAAAAAACATCTTATACCCCTTTTCTGCAGACATTTTGCATAAAAGAGGAAACAAATCTGAACCCGATATTTTTTCTTTAATAGGTGTGCCATACCATTTTGCAATCCACATAAGTGGTTTCCCATCCGTTAAAATTAAAGATGCATTTTCGTAGACTGCTTGTAATTCTTTATTTGTTTCAAGCTGAACAATATGATCCACATTTGGTGTTACAACATATGCATTTTTATTTTTTTGAATTAATTCTTCAATAACTTTCAATGTCTCTTGCATTGTTAAATTATCAATTTCAGTATTCATAAATTTTATTCTTGACATTCATTCACCCTAATTACTAGATAGACATAACTATTCTTTATATATTTTCACAAAAATCATAGTTATACTTGTATTCCTTCTTTAACACTAAACACTTATCGGCATCACCTAAAACTCAAATAATTATAATGAATATATTTTATACTATATTTCTATCTAAGCCTTCCCTTTCTACGTCAAACACTAGTATTTATAATAATCACTTAATTTTTACTATAGTCATTTATATATTCAATTTTATAAAGATTTAATATTTTTCATACAAAATTCACCGCCTAGTATTTTACCATTTATGACTATATTCGTCAATGTTTTACAAGACAATGCTGTGTATTATATAGCATACACAAAATGCACCGAAGGTACTATATTTTTAGTAACTCCGATACATTTTCTCATAACACTTTAATACAAACCGCTTTCAGCTCTCTCTCGCTCATGCTTTGCCTGATTTCTGTATATATCGTAGAGTTCGTAGTATATTGCTGCCGTTTTAGGATAAAAGGTACTCAGATAATCTGCATTTTCTTTATATCTTCTGGCTATATTCTTTTCTTCTATTCCTTCTGACGGGCTGAATATTCCTCTGTCGTAATGCACACAAGCCACATACCGTTCTGTGAGAATTTTGTCAGCATATTCCTCTATAGCATCCCTTACCGCTTCGCATGGATAATATCCATCCGCGCCAGCGGGTGAAGCAGACAACAGTCTGCCAAGCTGATATCCCAGAAGACTTGCCTGATTGTTCTTTTCTAACAATTTTTTAAAATCTTCTATCCATATTCTCAGTTCCCCGGCATCAACTTTTCCATTCTTCTCAGCCGGACAGAATCTAATTTTATGATATAGTCTGGCTACAATATCTATATATTTCTTTTCTTCCTCCGTAAGCGTTTTTTGCTGATTATCGCCATCTTTCCTAAATACCACAGCTACAAGCTCTGCATAGTTTTCTGGTGATGCCTTGAGAATTTTCTGAAAGCATTTCATATCTGTCCATTGAAGTATATCAAAGAAATGTATCTCTACAGATGCTATTGTTTCGCACCGCTCATCATCATCAATATATTCTTTTTGCAGAACCGCCAATACCTCTTTCAGATAATACGATATATCAGTTATATTCATTCCCACATCCATATCTTTCACCGGCACCAGATAATCATATATCTGCTGTGCAGTGTAATGTTGCTCTGTCATTGCCATATACAAGAGTCTCACATATACTTCCACACTTCCGTATTTCCCACATTCTTCCAACGCCCAGTCATATTGTTTTGGTGCATAATAGCCTGCATTTTCCCAAAATAATCTTTTTATTCGTTCCGGAGCATTAATAATCTGCGGTGTACCATCGCCAGCACATGCCGATTGAAGCCTATATATTCTAGCCATGAACTTATCATCAAATTCCCGTTTTTCCTGCAAATGCATTATATGTTCATACACATCAACGCCACTGTAGGCTAACACACTACAATAATCAAGTGCCATATATCTGTATGCTGGCTGTGCATCATATAGGGCAAGCAATACATTTTCATCGTAGCCCTCACCCCAGTATCTCGCAAGACAGTCTCCAAGTGATGAATGTTTTTCCTTTGCACATATAGCAGCAAGCTTTGAAAGGCTTAAATTCTTCTGCCTGAATTCACTCATCTTTTTCTGAATGATTATCTCTGTCTTTTTCTTATTCTGTTCACGTTCATTGCCTTCTTTGTATGCCACTGGATTAAGCAGAACTCCGTCATTCTGCTGCACAAACAGGTATTCATACTCATATTCCGGCTCTTCTGTGTGTATCTCGTCGAGAAGCTTTTCGTATTGTTTTACCACATTTTCAGGCTGTGCCCAGTCTGCGGTCCTAAAGAACCTGTGTCTGTATATTTTCTTTCTGATGAAGTTTTTTACATGTATTTTTTCTTCATCAGACATCTGCTCTGTTTCATATAGCATATTGTCAATCAGCATTTCTTTAACTGCAGGCGGAATTTCATCAGCTATATTAAGCAGTTTTTCCCAGCGTTCCAGCTTGAAATTAGCCTCACGAATCAGGAGTATCACATATCGTGTCACAGTAACTGCAATATCTTCTGTATCCATCATTTCAGGGGTAACATATTCCCTGTAACGAGGCTTTATAATATCACCAATCATGTTACTGTTATATTGAGGAAGTGACTTATACACATGTTCCCATCCGTTTCTGTCATGTTCAAGAGTCATTCTTGCAGCATTTACTTTCTCATCTGTTGTTCTGAATGCCGACAGATTAAACCAGCTGCATATGACTTTATGTATAGTATCAGCCGGCGTGTTGGATGTATATTTATATGACATGTCATCTATGCGAAGCTGCCATCCAAACGCCCTTGCAGCGTATGGTCTCTGTACAAGCATGGTATCTACGCCCCATAGAATATTTATATATTCATTTTTATCAAACATACGATTATCGCTCTGCTTCTCGAAAAGCTGCAGGAGACCTGTAGGCTTGTCCCACTCATTTTCTAATCTGTCAAGCACTTTAGATGGCGATAATTCACACAGTTCCCTAAAATATGTTGATATGTATTTCCATTGCTGTTCTGTCTTAACATAACCGAGTATCTCCTCAACCATGTTGTCAAGAATTGCCTGTGAACTTCCGTGGTCTTTATGGCACACTTTGATTAGAAGTGTCCTGAGCATCCCCTGTCGTATATTTCCCGACCAGAACAGCTGCTCTCCGTTGAATGTGGCAGCCAGCCTCTCCACAAATGTATATGTGAATAACGCTTCCGATTCATTTAACACATCTATGCATGCCCTCATGAATTTCTTCCAGATTTCACTGTCTGTAGACATGTCCAGATATTCCCATGTATTCTGCACGCTTGCCAGATAGTATTGGCTGGCTCTGCTTCTTTTAACTATATATACAAATGGTTCTTCTCCATCTGCATATTTTCTGACCTGTTCTGTGAAATCATCATACTTAAGACCGCTAAGCTCCTCTATTACTGCTTTATCGCCATCCGCATCTGTCCATTGTCCAACAAGCAGACATGTTATCTTGACGTTATCAGCCAGACCGGCAATCCATTCCGGCTTCTTTAAATATGCACCGTTGAATATTCTTCTTTTCATCGGAATATATAATCCATGCGTCTCACTGACAAGCTCATTAGCCTGGTTAACATCCATTCCTACCCTTCCCAGTGCTCTTCGTATTGTTTCGAGCGTTCTTGGTCTTAATTCTATCTCTTTGTCTGAGAATGATGGCAGCCCGTCTGTGAAGATGAATATGTTAGTGTTATTCTCTATTGACACTATCTCATCTGCATAGAACCACGGTATATATATGTTGCCTGTTCCACCGACTTCTGCCAATCTGTACCAGTCTTTTTTGTTCTTCACAACAAATATCGGTCTTTTCTCCCCGGATTTCCACAGTTCATTGATAATGCAGTATATTGTCTCTTCCTTGCATCTAGCTCTTACACAGACTTTCTCATCATTCTTAACTTCGTTAAATACACTTATGAATTCGTCATCATCTATATCAAAGAAATCTATTCCTATCTTAGGATTGACTGTCTGACGCTTAAGCTGCAGGTCAAGGTCATCTGTCGAGCATATATCCATATGTTTTTCTGCATACACTGCCATCTGGCTGCTGATTTTCTCTAGTTTGCTGATAATCTCCTGTGCTTCCTGCTGCTGTTCTTCGCGCCACTCGCTCTGATAATATCTGTCGTATTTGTCTGGTGCGACCTGTGGCAGCTCATAAAGAACGGCATCTAGTATCCTGTTAGCATACAGACGCTCTTCTTCATGCGGAATCTCATATTCGCTCATAAGGTCTGTAAGCCACTTTTCCAGTCTCGCTTTAAATGTATATCCTGAATCCCTGCTAAGATCTGCCGCAAGCTGGCTAAGGTTCTCTTCTGATAATACATTTGCAATATCAGCTGCTATCTTATCTGCATTAGCCTCGTATCCTGCAAAAAACCTGCTATTATCCACCAGAAGCTTCTTAATTTCATTCTTTTCTTTCATTCTGGCAACGAATCTTTTGCTGGCATCGGTCAGACGACCGGTTGTATTGCTTTCTACCATGTCTTTTATTATGTTTTCTATCATGATATTTCCCTCTCTTCTTTATCTTCCCTCTCTTTTAAAGCAGAAAGAACCCTCCCGGTGAAGTGTACACCGAGAGAGTCCCTTTATTGTTTTCTTATCAGTCTGATTATCCAGAACATCACTCCACCAATCATTCCGCCAAGTGTGTTGTAGCATATATCTGACAGCTGGAATGTACCGAGCCTTAACATCAACTGCAATGTTTCTATTGTAAGCGAGAACAGAAATCCCGCTGCTATCGCATACAACACCGGTCTTTTCACTGCATTTTTCCTGTTCTTTAATACAATCAGAAGCCATGTCCACGGTATAAGCATTATTACGTTCTCAACCGGTTCTGCACTCACTTTTCCTTTGGCATCTGTGAGTGTCCATCCGCCCATTACATCTGACAGCGGATTCATCCACATATTTCTGTTAAGAAGTGTCTTGAACAATATCATCACTGTGAACAAGAACCAGAAGAACAATTCCCGAAAATGTGCATCTTTCTTGAATTTCCCAAGCCATGCCGACATCATCGTTTTGAAGCCTTTTCCCGCTCCGTCCGGCTCATAGCAGTACATATATGCAATTGTAAGTAACAATGCTGACAACAGCGCAAACCAGAATGGTTCGTATAATGTTGTCAGAATGTCGGTTATTACTTTTTTTAACATTTCCTGCATTGTATATCACTCCCAATTATATATTCCAGAAGAACTTATATTCACCTAAAAACATTATGCATGTACACAGTACCCATATATACCCATTTTCTTCGTTCCTGCTTGATTCATTTTGTTCTTCAAGAATTTTTACTAAATCTAATTCATTACTTTGCAATTGATTTATATTTATTTCTTTTAAGCACTCATCAATATACATATCTACATTCATCATATTATCATAATTTAACACATCCGCAACAACTTTATCAAGTTCTGACGTTTCAATTGTGTCAGCATTATCATTCATATTTTTCAAATTCCCCACCAATATATAGCGTTTCCAAATTATGTCCTTCTCTTAATTCTCTATAATTAATTTCTCTAAGCACAATTCATTTTGATTATTTCTGTTATAAGTATATATCACATTCTTGCATTGATACACTCAGAATTGAATTTATATCCACCAATTAAATAACTCCCATAGGTAAAAATATACCCATGGGAGCTGTTTGTTCTTTAAATAATAAAATGAGCAGCGCTATAAGCCGGGTTATGTCAGCATAGCTGTGACGATCATCTATCTAGTCCTGCTGTTACCAGCAGGCTCAAGCGACCTACCTAAAGCTTGGCGGGCAGCCTTTGTAACGCTTTTGTTTGGTCTTGCTTCGGATGGGGTTTACATGTGCCACTGCTGTTACCAGCAATGCGGTAGTCTCTTACTCTGCCTTTCCACCCTTACCACAACTTTCGCCATGGCGGTATATTTCTGTTGCACTGGCCTTGGAGTCGCCTCCACCGGACGTTATCCGGCATCCTGCCCTGCGAAGCCCGGACTTTCCTCGTCTG